>MDTG01147168.1_pt1 | contig 46222 bp, 47 predicted proteins | sample 811421 | NCBI WGS metagenome assembly MDTG01 (sample SAMN05326645, study PRJNA326480) | marine metagenome | isolation source: seawater | place: Pacific Ocean: South East | collected 2011 | reverse complement strand
TTCTCTAAAGAAAAACATGATCATTATGAAATAATTCTTAAAGACAATAGTAAATTAATATATAACGATGTTAGGAAATTTGGTTCATTACATTGGACGGATGATATAGATAAGCATTTTTTAATTGAAAATCTTGGAGTAGAACCATTGTCAAATGATTTTAATTATGACTATTTAAAAAACATTGCTAAAAAAAGGGGTGTTGCAATTAAGAACTTAATTATGAATCAAAATATCGTTGTTGGAGTAGGAAATATATATGCATCTGAAGCTCTTTATATGTCCGGTATTAGGCCTAACAGAAAATCAAAGTACATAACGGTAAATGACTGTAAAAAACTTGTAAAATCTATAAAAAAGGTATTGCTAAAATCAATAAAATCAGGAGGCACAACATTAAAAGATTTTGCATCTACGGACGGTAAACCAGGTTACTTCAAACAAAAGCTCCTAATATATAATAAAGATGTTACTAAATGTGGGCAAAAAGTAAAAGTGGTCAAAATTGGAGGACGCTCTTCGTTCTTCTGTCCAAAGTGTCAAAAATAGTTATTCAAATTTATTTTTTAAAGCAGTAGCGACTGCCTGATGAACAAAGCCATCAATGTTGCCATGATGTCTCGCAATATCTTTAATGATACTAGAGGATAAAAAACTATATTTCTCTGCTGGACTCATAAATACACTTTCAATCTCTGAAGATAAAGACCTATTCATACTTGCAAGTTGCACTTCATACTCAAAATCAGAAACAGCTCTTAAACCTCTCAATATTACAGAAGCATTATGTGAAGCAGCAAAATCAACAAGGAGGCTATCAAGAGGATAGACCTCAACATTATTATCTTTATTAAATATTTCTTCAATAAGCCCTACTCTTTCATCTATCGTGAAAAGTGTATTTTTTTGAGGGTTTTTAGCTACAGCAATAACCACTTTACTAAATAACTTACAGCCTCGATTTGCTAAGTCTACATGTCCATTTGTTATGGGATCAAATGTTCCGGGATATACTGCAATTAATGCCATAGGTTTTACCTTTTTAATGCGATGATATAATTAACATCTCCAATATTTGAATCTTTAACTATATTATGTGTGTTAGATATCATACTTACAAGCTTTTGATTATAATCTTTTTTATGCTGTTCGAAATAAATATAACTATTATTGTCAAAGTAATTCTTTTTTGATAATAGTTCTATTGATATTTCTAATAGATTAGTATCATATGGTGCATCAAGAAAAATTATATCAAACCTTGGCTTATTATTATTCTCAATATAATTGATAACATCATGATTATATAAAATATAGTTTTTAACCTCTAATTTGTCGAACTCATGCTTAACATGCTCACATGCAAGATAATCTTTGTCTACCATTGTTGATGACATAACACCTCTTGATATTGCTTCAAGAGACAGAATACCACTTCCAGAAAATAAATCTAAAACTCTCATCTCGTTATTTATATTAATTGTATTAAAAATAACTTCTCGAATGTAAGACTTAGTTGGTTTAATTTTACTTTTTTTAATATATGAGATAGTGCGTGATCTTAAAGTACCTCCGGTAATTTTAAGTGTAGTATTTGACAACTAATTTCTGCCTGCAGTAGATATAAAGATATTATTAAATCGTATATTATCTTTTATTGATTTTGTAATAGTGCTCTTTGTCACACTTTCGAGACCATCAATATATTCCCTATAGTAATCATTATGCATACCATATTCATTAATCGCAGATAATGTGTTGAGAATTTTTCTATTAGTGTCGAATCTTAAGCTAAATCCTTTTATGAGGGCAAGTTTTGCTGATTCTATTTGCTTTTCTGTGAATTCTACATTTTGAAATATATCGATTTGGTTTAAAAGAATAGTTAATGCTTTATCACTATTGCTTGTGGCTGTCTGCATAGAAATCATTAGTACACCTATATCTTTATAAGGCATTAAATAACTATAAATAGAATATGCCAATCCATTTTTTTCTCTAATTTCCCTCATTAACATAGATCCGAAACCACTTCCACCTAGAATATAATTTGCTACCAATATATTATAAAAAGATTCATGCTTTCTGGTGATAGCAGGTATCATTATTGAAATATGAGTTTGATTACTATCGCTATAAAATTTTACATTAGACTTATTTACTGGCGTTAATGAATATTTAACATCATCAATATTATGTGAGACTGGTAATCCATTTAATAAATTAGAAATAAAAAATGCGGATTGTCTTTGATTTATGTTACCTACAATATTAATTTTAATATTATCAAGATTTATAATCTTATCTAGATGATTCACTATATTTTCTATTGATATTCTCTTTATATCTTTCCCATAACCAATAATAGGATGCGCATAACCAGTATTTTGGAAAAATATTTCATTAGATTTGTAGCTGAGTAATGATGATGGACCTAAATCTCTCGAAATCACTTGATCTAGTAATGCTTCCTTTGTTAAGTCAAAGGTTTTCTTTGAAATAGCTCGATTATTTAGCATTTGATTAATTTGATTCGAGATAAAATGGCGATTATTATCTGTATTAACAAACCTTATGGATAAAGATGAGCTATCTCTTGTGACATTTGAACTATAAGTTGCGCCAATCCTCTCCAGTGAATCTATAAATTTCTCATTCTTATGTATTTGTTGATGAAGGAGATTAATAGAGTAGTTAGTTATTCCTTTAAATTGACCATCATGTCTGCTGCCAGTCTTAAAAGTTATATTTAAGTCTATAATAGGAAGTGATTTCTGGGTTACGAGAAGGTAGTTATCATTTTGATTTATGACATCAATTTTGGGGAATGATAATGATGGTATACTGAAAACCAATAATATGAAAAATACAAAAAAACTTTTAAACCTACTCATTAATTGGCTCGATTGTGGAATAAATATATTTATTTTCCAGAATAAATATTTTTGCTGCTCGCATTAAATCATCTTCAGTTATTTGATCGATTTCGTCAATATAATTATCAAGTAACTTCCAGTCATAATTTTTAGATTCTAGCATGCCGACTTGCATAACTTGGTAAAAGACGGAATCAAATTCATATATACTTCTAGCTAGTAACCTTGATTTTGCATTTTTTAATTCATCAGCGACCAACCCATTCTCAACAAATTTTTCAAACTGATTTATTAATGCATTTTTTAATTTTTCAGGTGATATATTTTCTCTAGGAGAACCTCCAATGCTAATTAGATTTTCTTTTCTAGAATAAGTGTCATAAGAGATAAATGTTTTTATTGCAATTTTTTCATTTTCAATAAGGTTTTTGGTAAATCTAGAAGAATTGCCACCATCCATTAATTCTAATAATAAATCTAAAGCATATGAATCTTCCTTTTTATTAAATGAAAATGGTTGTTTTTTAAATGATAGTACTATTAGTGGCCGAGATACTTTATCTTTTATGGAAATATCATTATATTTAATATCATGTTTAGTTTTTAAGTTGTTTGATTTTATATTTTTTCCCGGGATAGATCCATAATATTTTTTGACTAAAGAGAGTGCATTAACTGGATTAAAATCACCTGCAATTATTAAGATAGCATTATTAGGCGAATAGTAGCTGTCATACCACTTTTCTAAATCATTTACAGATATTTCATTAATGTCTTTCATAAGACCTACTATTGGTATGCCATAATTTCTCATACCAAATGCTTGTATGCCAATTTTTTCAAACAGTTTTGAAGTTGGTTGATCGTCTGTTCTCAGTCTGCGTTCCTCTTTAACGACTTCAATTTCATTTTTCAACTCTTCTTTTTTTATGACAAGATTTGTCATTCTATCAGACTCGAGACGAAGAGCTAATTCAAGATAATCCCTATGAATTTTCTGGTAGTACCCTGTAAAATCTCTTCCTGTAAAAGCATTTTCGCTTCCACCAACTTTTTTAATTAATCTTGAAAATTCACCAGGTTCTGTATTTTTTGTTCCTTTGAACATCATGTGTTCTAGAATATGAGATATGCCTGAAACACCATCATATTCATAGCTAGAGCCAACTTTATACCAGATACTTGATACTACCACAGGGCTTCTTTTATCCTCTATTAAAATGATTTTTAAACCATTATCAAGCTGATGTTGCTCTATTCTATCTGAAAAATTTAGTCCACCTAGAGAAACGCCAGGAAAAATAACTAAAATTAAAATCTTTAAAATATTAATAATTGCTAAATTTTTTATCATGATAGAATTATAGCAAAATATTTTATTATCAAAATGATGTTTTAAATATGGTTTTTTTTGTATTTAGGACTCTCATAGACTCCCTAAAATATTGAAAAACATAGGAAATAATCAATTTATATACTTGAAAGAATAGATTTTGATATTATAATTACCTTGTAGGAGTTGAGCTAATGAGCAATGAACTTTTAGGAAATATGCCGGTTGAACTGTCACTTGATCTAGAATCAGGTGATTCCCTAGATTTGTATCTTAACCAGCTTCGTAAAACACCTTTGCTCTCAAAAGATGAAGAGCTAAGATTATTCAATAAGTTACATTCATCAGATGATTTAGATGCAGCGAGAAAACTAGTATTAGGACATCTAAGATTTGTTGTACATGTTGCGAAAACCTATAGAGGTTATGGTTTACCTCTATTAGATTTAATCCAAGAAGGTAATGTAGGGCTAATGAAGGCTGTTAAAAGATTTGATCCATCCAAAAATGTTAGACTGTTATCCTTTGCAATATACTGGATTAGAGCAGAGATACATGAGTTTGTTCTTAAAAACTGGAGAATAGTTAAAGTAGCAACAACTAAAGCTCAACGTAAATTATTTTTCAAATTAAGAAGTAAAAAAACTAGCACCTCTTGGTTAACTGAATCTGAAAAGCGTGACATAGCATTAGAACTTGATGTGAATACTAGTACAGTAACACAAATGGAATCAAGATTAAGTGGTTCAGATATTTCATATGATCCATTAGAAATGGATGATGATGAAAATTCACCTTCAACGTACATAGCTGATGAGTCTGACCCTTTGAAAAAATTACAATATGACAAAGATGGTTCTCTAGAAGTTTCAAAATTACATGATGCATTAGAAAAATTAGATGCCAGAAGCAAAGACATAATAAGTCAGCGCTATCTAATCGAGAATAAAACTACACTCGAAGATTTATCGAAAAAATATAATATATCTAAAGAAAGAGTCAGACAGATTGAAACTAAGTCCCTAGATATACTCAAAAGCAATATCCTTATTGCTTAGTAACCTATATATACCAATAATGATCGATCAGAAGAAGTGCAAATAATATTGCTAAATATGTAATAGAATATCTAAATAATCCTATAGCTCTTGAATCCGTTTTCTCACTCATCAACATATAAGAATCTATAACAAACTTAGTACCAATAATTATTGTTCCTGTTAAATATATATAGCCTGATAACTCTAATATATATGGGAAAAGGGTTATACAGAATAATAAAATTGAATATAAAAATATATGCAATCTTGTAAAATCCTTACCATGTGTTACTGGTAACATAGGTATATTAGCTTTTTTATAATCATCATACTTATAAACTGCTAGAGCCCAAAAGTGTGGCGGCGTCCATAGAAAGATAATTAAAAATAATATAAGCGGGAAAGGCTCAATTTGATTCGTAATTGAAGTCCAACCAAGTAGTGGGGGCATAGCTCCGGCAATACCACCAATTACAATATTTTGCGAGGTAAGGTTCTTTAAATAAACCGAATAAATAAAAGAATAAATTATAATAGATAACAGTGTTAATAAAGCAGTTAGCTGATTAACTAGTATATAAAGTAACATAATTGATGAGAATGATAAAAATAAGGCAAAATAAATAGCATGCAATGGTTTTATAGAACCATTTACAAGTGGCCTGGATTTAGTCCTATCCATCAGCGAATCTATTTTCTGATCAACAACATGATTAATAATTGCCGCTGCAGATGCGGCTAGTCCAATACCAATACTAGCAAAGAAGATTAATTCATATTGAAGAGAATAGTTATGCGCTAATAACATTCCGACAATCGCTGTAAACATAATTAGTAAATTTACCCTAGGCTTAGTAAGGGCTATAAACTCCTTAATTATATTGAAATAGTTATTTGTTGTATCTATTGAAGGGTTTTGCATGAGTAGATTCTATCATCTTTGTGTATGATATGTCGAATAATAATATAGGCTCACCATGCCGGTAAGTAAAATCGCAGCATTTACTGTATGAAGGACAGCAACGCTGATGGGTAAACTGTAAACAACATTGCTAATACCTAAAAGAATCTGCAAAAAGAAAAAGAATAAAACAAAGAGTCCTATATTTTTTAGTAGAATGTTTGATTGTTTTTTAAAGATATAGAAAAATAAGTATATGTATAATAGTGTAATTGCCAACGCTCCGATTCTATGACTAAAATGTATAGCTAATTTAGCATCATAAGATAATGGCGCAAGCTCATAATTTATACTAGGTAAATTAAAAAAAGTGAAACCTTTAGAAAAATTCATATTCTCCGGCCACCATGCATTAGTACATTTAGGGAAATCAGTACATGCAAGGGATGCATAATTCGTACTAGTCCATCCTCCTAGAATAATTTGTAGTATTAATGCAGCAATACATAAAAGAATCAGTCTTGATAATTTTTTTGAAGTATCCTCCTTATATGTGTTGCCTATATTTTGCATATTATCATAAGTTTTGACAGTATCTCCAACTTTGAGAGAATTCCAAAAAAGTAGCACTGCTGTTGACATCCCCAAGATCAAATGTGTTGTCACAATAGTAGGCTTAACCAACTCAGTGACTGTTAACATACCCATAAAAGACTGAATAATAATAAGAAAGAATAGAGAAATTGGTAAAACTTTAGATACATGACTAGCATATTTAAATGTTAAATATGAAACAATTATAACTAAAATACCTAATAATCCTGCAAGATATCTATGAAGCATTTCTCTCCAAGCTTTACCTACATCAATGTTTGCATCTGGGTATGCTTTTTGAGCTTGCAAAAGTTCACTTTCAGTGTCGGGAGTACCTAATATACCGTAACAACCTGGCCAATCCGGACAGCCTAGACCAGCATCTGTTAACCTAACCCAAGCGCCAACAGATATGACTATAAATGTAAATAAAGCACCAAAGAGACTCAAGTTTCTAATTATTATCAAATTCATGTTAGCCAATTCTTGAAAGTTTAAAGAGTTTTTTAATATCTTTTAGAAGTTTCTTTCCATCAAATTTATCCTCATACATGAGTATAACATTTCCTATTGGATCAACTAGAAATATTGAATTGTTATTTGAAAAAGAATTTATTAAACCATGAATTTTATCGGGTTTGTTATTTATAATAATTAAATCAGGGTAATTTATACTTATGTTCTTAATTGAATCATGTGATGTGTTTGTTGACGGCATAAATGTACGGCTAAGTCTATTAGCATCTTTGCCAAGTGCTATGTTAACCTGTCTGAGAAGATAGATATTTCCTAGACAGGCTTTATCGCATTTTTTTTTAAGTGAATAAATAAGATTCCACTTACCATTGAAATGACTTGTGTTAGTTATTGTATTATCTAATGTTTCTAAATCAATATTGTCTATGTTTAATATTGGGTTTAACAATTTACCATAATTCGTAGTATCCCACTCTTTATCTTCAGTGTAGTCATCCATAATCATAAAGGCAATGATAAAGGGAATCAAAAAAACTAGCACAATTAGTAAAAATTTTATTCGATTATTCATTTAATTTATTCCTTGCGTGATAATAAAACCATAAACACAATACCAATTAATGCAAATAAAAACCACTGTCCTGCATACATATAGTGCTTAAGAACAGGATTTTTTGTATGGATTTCCTGTATCATATATGAATTCTTCTGCTTCTGATTCATTATAATTACAAATGGTAAAATTTCTTTATTGAGCACTTTAGATATGTTTTTAATGTTAATACTTTGTATTAATATTGGCCAATCATCTAAATAATGATCAGGAGCAAGCTGGTAACTTTCTTCATAAAAATATGCATATCCGGTAATATCACTAACTTTATAATCAACTTTGATATTAGGTAGAAACTGACGATTATTATTAGTGACCCATCCTCTGTTAACAAGCACTATTTTATCTTCAAACGCAACTGGTGTTATAACTTCATACCCAGCTTTTTTATTGTTTATTTTATTATCCAATAGAAATTGTCTCTCGTTATTAAACTGACCTTTAAGTTTTACTGTAGTATACTGCGTTACGCTATCTGTTGAATCTGCGATTAATTTAGGTGGTAATGAAGATTTATTAACATAATCATCATACAACATAGACTTTTCTTGGCCACGATCTACCTGCCAAAATCCTAACAATATACATACTATTATTATTGTTAATAGAAAAGATAACTTTAAATATTTAATCATGATATTTTTTAATTCAAACTAATATAACGTATAATACTTATTATGAAATATATAATATTAATCTTGCTAGCGCTAATTATATACAATCTAACTGCAGGATTTTTCTATATTATAAAAGATAAAGAACGTTCTAACAGGGGTTTTCACTCACTAAAGACGAGAATAATCCTCTCACTCTTGCTTTTTTCATTATTAATTATTGGGTATTATTTTGATTTATTAGAACCGCATGGTTTTTGATTTTTATAACCAATAAACAAAAACAAATAGGCCTAACCACACAACATCAACAAAATGCCAGTACCATGCTACCGCTTCAAAACCAAAATGATTGTCTCCGGCAAAGTGGCCATTAATACACCTAATCATTATAACAGTCAGCATAATTGCACCAAGAGTGACATGAAAGCCATGAAAGCCAGTCAACATATAAAATGTTGATCCATATATACCAGTTGAAAGGGTAAGATTTAAGTCAGAGTAAGCATGCATGTATTCGTAAGCCTGGAAACCCACAAAAATAAAACCTAAGAATACGGTAAGAGCTAGACCTATGATAAGCTGTTTTCTATTCTGTTCTTTCAGGCCATGATGTGCCCATGTAACTGTTAAACCACTTGTTAATAAGATTAATGTATTTAGCGCTGGTATGCCACTCGCTTTCATTAATGTAAAGTCACCACCAGCATTTGTTGGTCCATTAGAAGGCCAGACTGTCTCAAATTGTGGCCATAAAAATAAGTTTGTAGAAACTTTAGCGCCATCACCACCCAGCCATGGTAAAGATAATTCTCTTGCATAATAAAGAGCTCCAAAAAAAGCTGAAAAAAACATTACTTCTGAAAAGATAAACCATACCATTCCCCACCTAAATGATATATCTACTTGTGCATTATATGTGCCAGACTCACTTTCACTTATAACATTGGAAAACCATCCATATGTTATTATAAATAATAAGGCAAATCCGGTGAGCATTACAACCATTCCAGATGAATAGCCATTCATATAATTAGCTAAGCCAATGAAAAGTACTACAAGCGAAATAGTAGCTAGAAAAGGCCATTTCGTTTCATGTGGCACATAATAACTATTAGATTCACTCATCGCCTTCTCCTAGTTAGAGCCAACTTGATCGGTAGTATTAAACATTGTATACGATAATATTAATGTTTTTATATTCTTTGGTAAATCAGTATCTACCACAAATTGAATAGGAAGTTCTTTAGTTTCAAGACCATTTATTTGTTGTTGAGAGAAACAGAAACATTCAATTTTTTTAAAATATTCTGCATGTTCTCCAGGAACAACACTAGGACTAGCAGTTGCATGTTTAATAGTATTCGAATTATTAGTTAATGTATAAAAAGTGTTGTTAACTTTACCAACTCGAACAACCATCTCACGGTCAATAGGCTCAAAATTAAATGGCGCAGAATTAGCAACTGTCGATGTAAATTTTACTGTTACATATCTATCAGTTATCTCTTCTTTGTCGACTATTACTCTCTCTTGATTTGTTTTACCATTTAAACCAGTGATTTCGCAAAAAATATCATAAAGAGGTACTAGCATGTACGAGAATGAGAACATGAAGAGAACCGCGAAAGTAAGTGCAATATATGTTTTTTTATAAGTATTCATTAATCTATTTTAGGTGCTACATTAAATGAATGATAAGGTGGAGGTGATGATAATGTCCATTCAAGACCTTCAGCGCCATCCCAAACTTTGTCTTCAGCTGTAACATCCTTTTTCAGAGTTTTGTATAGTATATATACAAACATTAATTGTGATAAACCAAAACCAAAGGCTCCAACAGATGCGATAGCATTGAAATCTGCAAATTGAACTGCATAATCAGGTATCCTTCTAGGCATACCTGCAAGCCCAACAAAATGCATCGGAAAGAAAGTTAAGTTAACAAAAATTGTTGTAAGCCAAAAATGGATTTTTCCTAGACTTTCGTCATACATTTTACCTGTCCATTTTGGTAACCAATAATATACTGCTGCTATAATTGCAAAAACTGCCCCAGGAACTAAGACATAATGAAAGTGTGCTACTACAAAATAGGTGTCATGATATTGAAAATCCGCTGGGACCATTGCTAACATTAATCCAGAAAAACCACCGATAGTGAATAATACTATAAAAGCAATAGCAAATAACATTGGTGTTTCAAATGTCATTGATCCTCGCCACATCGTTGCTACCCAGTTGAAAACTTTTACACCAGTAGGTACTGCAATCAACATTGTTGTGAGCATAAAAAATATCTCTCCTGCTAAAGGCATACCAACAGTAAACATATGATGAGCCCAGACAACAAACGATAACAATGCTATAGACGCAGTAGCATAAACCATAGAGTCATATCCAAATAATTTTTTCCTAGAAAAAGCAGGAATGATGGTTGAGATTATGCCAAATGCAGGCAATATTAATATGTATACTTCTGGGTGTCCAAAAAACCAAAAAATGTGTTGAAACATAACAGGATCGCCACCACCTGACGCTGTAAAAAATGTTGTTCCAAAAAATCTATCAGTAAGCAACATTGTAATAGCCCCAGCCAGAACGGGCATTGCAGCAATTAATAAAAATGCAGTTATTAACCATGTCCATACAAAGATAGGCATTTTCATCAAAGTCATACCAGGCGCTCTCATATTAAGTATGGTTGCAATAACATTAATAGCTCCCAATATTGATGATAATCCAAGCATATGAATCGAAAGGATGACAAACGGCATTGAGTCTCCACCCTGCAGAGATAATGGAGGATATAGTGTCCAGCCAGCTGCTGGTCCACCGCTTTCAAAAAATAGAGTACTTATCATCATAGTAAATGCAAAAGGTAGAATCCAAAAACTCCAATTGTTAAGTCTCGGAAGTGCCATATCCGGCGCACCAATCATTAATGGTATTTGCCAATTGGCTAATCCTACAAAGGCAGGCATGACTGCTCCAAAAATCATGATTAGTGCATGCATTGTTGTCATCTGATTGAAAAAACCAGGAATAACCAATTGAAGTCCAGGCTGGAACAATTCTGCACGTATGACTAATGCCATAAAACCACCGATAAAAAACATTAGAAGGCTAAACCAAAGATATAACGTGCCGATATCCTTATGGTTTGTTGTAGTAATCCATCTCATAATACCAGATGGAGTATGGTGGTGATCATCATGAAGTTTATCTATATTAGTACTCATATGTTTTCCTTGTTACCTATTTTTTGCTATTTTTTCATCTTTCTGGATTGATACCCATTTAATATATTCATCTTTAGGGACAGCTTTAACTACAATTGGCATAAAGCCATGGTCTTTTCCACAAAGTTCAGCGCATTGCCCTCTGTAAATTCCTGGCTTACTAATATCAATCCACATCTCATTAATATATCCTGGTATAGCATCTTTTTTCCCACCTAGCTCCGGCACCCACCAGGCATGTATGACATCACTAGCTGTTAATAAAATTCTTATTTTTGTGTCAGTTGGAAGAACCACTACATTATCTACGTTACGCAGGTAGTCATCCACCTCAAAAACATCAAGCCCTGAATTAAGACGTCTTGCGGTATTACTAGCGGTGTCAATCTTGCTGAAGAAAGAAACATCGTCTTCTAAATATTCATATTGCCACATCCATTGATATCCTGTTACCTTAAGTGTTATTTCTGAATCTCTCGTATCTTCCATCAATATAAGTGCTTTGGTTGCTGGTATAGCCATTCCGACTAATATTATGAATGGTATTACTGTCCAGATAATCTCAACTTTTGTACTCTCATGGAAAGAAGCAGGTTTGTGTCCAACAGACTTCCTATGATAGATAATTGAGTAGAGCATAGCTCCAAAAACCAGAATGCCAATTACAACTGTTATATAGAAGATTAACATATGTATGTCATATGCTATTTCACTCGTTGGTGTTACACCCCGAGGCATATTAGTTTCCCAGTCTGCGAAGATTGATCCAGGAAATGATGCGATTAATAGTGTTGTTAATATTCTCATTACAGTCCTTTCTTTTATGAACAATATAATAACAAAGTATTAGTATTTATGGAATTTCTAATTTAAGAAAATTAAATTTTTTTAATGGGTATTACCTTAGTATTATTGCTCTCTTTCTGGTTATGGTTTTTCCATGAAAAACCATAGATCATTTCGTATGTGACGGGGTATAATTTATTTTTTTTATTGATTGGGTAAGAGTTTAATAACCTAATATAATCACTTTTCTTGGTGTAAGGTTTTGATGTTCCAATCAAAGTATTAGCGCCTGTTTTTCTGAGTGAATCGAGGACATCATGAAATGTTCGGTATTCAACAACAACCTCTTCCATGTCCATTACTGGGTCTTGAAATTTATTATTTAGCAGTGAATCTCCATATAAGTGAAGATCAGTAAAACTATTTATGTGTTGATTATCATCTACGTTTGCATAAGCTTCTTGTAATTCTTTCAGTGTAGAAGGGCCAACTGTAGTAAACATAAATAATCCATTATCTTTTAATATTTTAAAAATATCAAAAAATATTTTATCTATCTCCTCACACCAATGCAAAGTAAAGCTAGAAACCACTAAATCAAAAGAAGAATAGTTAAAGGGTAATTTTTCTATATCAGATATTACTAATTTAAAATTATTATTCTTTTTTTTACATTCTAAAATCATTTTTTCAGAAATATCTAAACAAGTTACGCTAGCACTAGGGTATTTTTCTGCAATTAAACTGGCAAGGTAACCTGTGCCACTTCCTAAATCTAGTATGTTTAATGGATTAATTTTTGTGAGACTTAATCTTCCAATCATTCTTCTGGCTATCTCTTTTTGCACAATAGAGTAGTTATCATAAAACTTAGATTTGGAGTCAAAAGATCTTGCTATTTTTTTTCTATATTTTTCTTTCAACTTCCAAGAACCTCTTTATTATAGTATAAATTTTCTGACTTCCATTGATGAAGGGTATATGACCTAATCCATCTAAGTAATATTTAATGATATTTTTATTTTCAGGTATCACAGAAGACTCGCCAATTAATTTATCATTATTACTTACTATTGAGAGTATTTTATCATATAAATTATTCGTAATTGTCATAGGTTTAAATTTATTCATATACATCAAGTTGCTCTTCAAAATCTCATTCGAAGGTAAGCTGTCAACATCAAAAATTTCTATAATATTTTTATAATCAGATTTAGATGTCTGAGAGTATCTTGTGCACTCAAACATAAATTTTTTTATGGCGCCCACTCGGTCTATGTCTAGAGACTTTATTAAATTATTAATATTCTCCTGATTAATAAGTTGGTCGATATTTGTACTGCTGTCAAATTTAGAATTAATCAAAATTATTTTTCTTATATTACATTGGGGATTGTTTATGGCATTCAATGCTAGTAGTCCGCTATATGAGTATGCAACTACATAGCATGGCTCATTTCTGGAAAAAATTTTTAAACAATAATTTTCATGGGATTGAATATCATTTTTATTTGCTCCATAGCCGGGTAGATCATGAATTTCAATATTATATTGATTAGTGAACATTTCTGGTAATTTATACCAAATACGACTATCAAATAACCATCCATGTAAAAAAATTATGTTAGATTTATGCATTATTATTCCGACTAAACTATGATTAAACTTATATTAATTATATATTATTCAGATGATAGAAAATATCCTGAACATGGACATGCTGGGTGTTAGCCTAATTTTATATTTAATTGGCTCCATACCATTTGCAATAATCACATCAAAATTATTTAGATTGCAAGACCCTAGGTCATTTGGTTCTGGCAATCCTGGTGCTACCAATGTACTTAGGAGTGGGAACAAGCCAGCTGCAATATTAACTTTATTAGGTGACGCCCTTAAGGGCTATATTCCTGTATTACTTTTAGATCAAATGGGATTGATGCAGCATACCATTTATTTGATGACATTTTTAATATTACTTGGGCATGCTTTCCCAATTACTCTTAATTTTAAAGGAGGCAAGGGAGTGGCCACATCAATGGGTATATTATTAGCACTGAATTTGTTAGTAGGAGTTATCCTAATAATTATTTGGATAATTGTATACTATACATTTAGGATATCAGGTGTATCCGCCATAGTATCTTTCGTTTTTCTGCCATTACTAATGTACATGATATCAAATAATCCATATATGGTTGCGTTATCATTCGTCAACACGATATTTATAATAATGACACACAAGTCAAACATAATATCATTTTTTTCAGATAAACCTTGAAACAGGGCTAGGTTTTATCTCTAGAGAATTTTCAATAGAATCAGAAGATTTTAAATAACCCATAAATGCAATCATTGCACCATTATCAGTACTAAATGAGATGTCTGGAAAAAAGATGTTTCTAGAGCCTTTTTCTTTTTGAAATCTTTTTCTTAGTTTTTTATTTGCGCTAACACCACCGACAATTACAATATTATCAATTTCATATTTTTGAGCAGCAGATAATGTTTTAGAAATTAAAACATCTAAAATAGCATTCTCAAACTCAAAAGATATCTCTGATACCAGCTTAGGACTAAGCTTTTGTTTTTTTATTTCTAAGCCAACATGAGTTTTGAGTCCACTAAAACTAAAATTAAAACAGTCGCTATTAATCATTGGACGTGGAAAAGAAAATTTTGACGACTGGATTTTTCCCGCATGCATTGAAATCTTCGGGCCACCTGGATAACTTAAACCCAACTGTCTTGCAACTTTATCAAAAACTTCTCCTGCTGAGTCATCTAGAGATTTTCCTAAAATTTTATAATTCGAATTATCTTTAATAACTGACAATAAAGTATGTCCGCCGGAAACTAGAAGTGATAAAAATGGTGGCTTTAGTTTAGTGTTGGATATCATAGCTGAAAATATATGAGCCTCGAGATGGTCAATTTCAATTGCCTTAATACCCAAAGACCAAGCAAGTGATTTTGCGAAAGATGCGCCAATTAATAAAGGGCCTAAAAGGCCTGGGCCATTAGTAAATGCTATCAAATCTATATCTTTAAGTTTTATATTTTCGCGTTTTAATAAAGTATCTAATAAAGGAATTAATTTAAGCACATGATCTCTTGATGCGAGTTCTGGCACAACTCCACCATATTTAGCATGAATATTATGTTGTGAGCTGACAATATGCCCAATTAGACCATTATGCGAATCATATAATGCCAAACCAGTCTCATCACATGAAGACTCTATTCCTAATACAATCATAAATAACCTTTATATGCTTTAAATTTGTTGATTTATTGATATATTCAAGTAATATTACGCCATTATAAACTATTTTATAGATATTTATGCCAAGTGTACAAATTAGAGATAACGAACCATTTGAAATTGCTTTAAGAAGGTTTAAAAGAGGATGTGAAAAAGCCGGAATTCTTGCTGAAACTCGCAGAAGAGAGTTTTATGAGAAACCAACTGCAATGAGAAAGAGAAAGATAGCTGCAGCAACAAAAAGACATAAACGCAAAGTTAGTATGTCTGCGATACGAAAAAAACCACCTTATAAAAAATTCTAAAACTTAATGTCTAATCAGTCATTGAAATCTAAAATACAAGCAGATCTCGTAACTCATATGAAATCAGGTGAAAAATTGAAAGTAGAGATATTGAGATTTGCAATATCATTTATTACAAAAGAAGAAAAGGATCAAAAAAAAGAATTATCTGATTCAGAAACCTTGCAAGTTCTTAAGAGAGTATTAAAAAGAAATCAAGAGTCATATGACCAATTTATAAAGGCAGGAAGAAGTGATTTAGCAGAAAAAGAAAAAAAAGAAATGGATTTGATACAAGTATATCTTCCAACTCTTCTATCAGAAGCTGAGACAACAGCAATCGTAAAAGAAGCTATTAAGAGTCTAGAAATTGACTCAATCAAGAATATGGGCAAAGTTATGGCATACATAAAAAATACACACTCAGAAAATGTGGATATGTCACTAGTCAGCAAGTTGACTAAAAAACTCCTTTCTTGAATAATATTGCCTATATCAGCAAGTACCTAATAAAATTATCGACCACTTAGCCTTAGATGGTATAAGATATTGTTATGGATAAAAATCTTCAATTTCTAAAACTAAAACGAATGGACCCTAAGGTGGTATCTTCGTCTAAAAGATTAAAAAACTATAAAGAGATTTATGGGCACTATTCAGTTAAACAGGCAGGTGAACAAGCAGGTAGATGTATAGAATGTGGGAATCCTTATTGTGAATGGAAATGTCCAGTACATAATTATATACCTCAGTGGTTGAAACTAATATCAGAAGATAGGCTACTTGAAGCTGCTGATTTGTCTCATCAAACTAATTCTCTCCCAGAGATATGCGGAAGAATATGTCCTCAAGATCGTTTATGTGAGGGAGCATGTACACTAAATGATGGTTTTGGAGCAGTGACAATTGGAGGTATAGAAAAATACATTACAGATGAAGCCTTAAAGAGAGGGTGGAAGCCGGATCTTTCCAAAGTTATTCCAACAGATTTTAAGGTAGGTATTATTGGTGCCGGTCCTGCTGGGCTTGCATGTGCAGATGTTCTTGCTAGAAATGGGATAAAAGCAGTAATCTATGATAAATATGAAGAAATAGGTGGTCTGTTAACTTTTGGAATACCTCCATTTAAACTAGATAAAGATATTGTGCTAAAAAGACGTGAAATATTGGAAGGCATGGGCATTGAATTTGTGCTTAATACTGAAGTTGGTAAGGATATAAGCTTTAATGAAATTAATAAGAACTTTGATGCAATTTTTCTTGGGATGGGTACTTATACCTATATGAAAGGGGGATTTAAAGGAGAAGAACTTGATGGAGTGTATGATGCACTACCATATTTAAATTCTAATATACGACGATTAATGAAGTCCAAAGAATGTGATTACATAAATATGAAAAATAAAACAGTATTGGTTCTTGGGGGAGGTGATACTGCCATGGATTGCAATAGAACTGCGATCAGACAGGGTGCTAAAAAAGTTTATTGTGCATATAGGAGAAATGAAGATAATATGCCAGGATCTAAACGAGAAGTTAAAAATAGCAAAGAAGAAGGTATTAAGTTCCTATGGAATATGCAGCCAACTGAGATACTCGGAAAAGATAAAGTGGAAGGAGTAAAATTTGTAAAAACGAAACTTGAAAGGTCTGATATACGCGGAAGAGAAATTCCTGTTGTAGTAAAAGGGTCTGAAAAGGTAATAAAAGCTGACCAGGTAATTATGGCCTTTGGTTTTAGGCCTAATCCTGCATCATGGTTATTATCTAATAAAGTGAAAACAGATGAAATCGGACGTGTGATTATAAATTCGAGTTCAGATTATATGCATCAAACTCATAACCCAAAAATTTTTTCTGGCGGAGATATGGTAAGAGGCTCAGATTTAGTAGTGACAGCTGTTTTTGAAGGAAGAAATGCTGCAAATGGTATTATAAAGTTTTTAAATGACGTAGTAGAAAAAAAACTTAATGTCGCAAACTCCTAATCATTTAATCTTAAAAGCTATTAGGCAAGAGCCTGTTACCAGGACTCCTGTTTGGATAATGAGACAAGCCGGAAGATATCTCCCAGAATATATTAAGCTAAAAAATGAGGCTGGGGGCTTTATGAATCTAGTTAAAAATCCAGACCTAGCATGTGAAATCACAATGCAACCACTTAGAAGATATTCATTGGACAGTGCAATTGTATTCTCAGACATACTTATTGTCGCAGAAGTTATAGGAATAGATTTAGATTTTATAGAAAAAAAGGGACCAGTATTTGACAAAACAATCAGAACTGATAAAGACTTTGAAATACTAAATAAGTCCTATGATATAAATAATTTAGATTATGTATTTCATACAATTAAAAAACTTAAAAATGAATTGAATGGTAAAAAACCATTAATAGGTTTTATAGGGAGCCCTTGGACTGTTGCAACATACTTGATAGAAGGAAATTCTTCCAAAGAATTTACAAATGTCCAAAAGTTATTAAAAACAAACAAGCCGCTCTTACATAACATCCTAAATTTATTAACTGACATAAGTATTGATTATCTGAATAAGCAAATAGAATCTGGAATTGACATTTCAATGATATTCGATACTTGGGGCAGCTTATTAAATAATGAAAGTTATGAAGAATTATCTCTTAGATACATAAACAAGATTAAACATTCAATTAGTAAAACTGGCATTCCACTAATTTATTATGTTAGAAATACTGAATCTAAAATCAATCAAATAAAAAATTTGGATATAGATGTCTTGGGTATAGATGCAACTGCTAAAATTGGTGATATTAAGAGAGCTGTAGGCAATAGATTTGCCTTACAAGGAAACCTTGACATTGAAGTACTCCGGAGTGATGAAAAGGCAATGATCAAATCAGTGAATGATTTACTTGAGGACTATAATTCTCCAGTAGGCCATATATTTAACCTTGGATCTGGAATAACTCCAGATATTGATCCTGGTAAAGTTAAATTACTTATAGATATTATCAGGGACATTAGTCCAAGTTATAATGTAAAATAAAATATGGATTCCTCTAATATATTTATTGTTGGCTCTATGGGTTCAGGTAAGAGCTCAATAGGAAAAATACTTGCTAAAAAAGTAAATCGTAAATTCATTGATACAGACAATGAAATTATTAATATTATGGGGTGCAATATTACAGAAATTTTCCAGAAATATGGTGAAGAGTATTTCAGAGAACTAGAAACAAAAGAGCTTAATAAATGTCAACCAGAAGTTAACCTAGTTATATCAACTGGCGGGGGAATAATATTGAAGAGAGAGAATATTAACATTATGAAAGAATCCGGACATATAATTTTCTTAGATATTGATGTTGATACACAGCTCAAACGATTAAAAAATAAAAAAAATAGACCGCTTTTGTCAAATAAAGATTTAAAGAAAGAACTTGCTAGTCTAAAAACGGAAAGAGATAAAGTTTATAAAGAAATTGCAGATGTTATAATAAAAGTATCTAATAAAGATAAAATTTCTATCGTAAAAGATATACAATCTATTTTATATGAATAAAATCAACCTGAAAGTATCAACAAAAACTGTTCCAATAACAATTGGTAATAATATTATTACAAGAAAGAGCCTTGATGCGTATGTGAACACAAATAATGTTGTTGTTATTACTAATACGACTGTGGCTAAGTTATATTTAAAAGATTTAAAAAAAGTTTTATATAAGCGCAATATTTTTTCTTATGTATTGCCTGATGGAGAGAAATATAAAAATATTTATTCATTAAATAAAATTCATGATTACTTAATTAAAAGTAAACTTAATAGAGATATCACTATATTAGCATTTGGTGGTGGCGTTATAGGTGATATAGCTGCGTTTGCTGCTGACACTTTTTTACGAGGAGTACCATTGATACATATACCAACAACCTTGCTGGCTCAAGTTGATTCTTCTATGGGTGGTAAGTGTGGTATTAATCATACTTTAGGTAAAAACTTAATAGGAAGCTTTAAACATCCAGAAGCTGTTCTAATTGATATAAAATACCTTAAGACATTAGCAGATAAAGAATACATATCAGGTTTAGCAGAGGTAGTGAAATATGGCGCTATAAGTAACCCATCATTTTTAAAGTGGCTAAATAAATATTCCAATCAAATACTTAACAGACAAACTACTAGTTTAATTAAACTAATTAATACGTCTGTTAAAGAAAAAGTTAAAATTGTTCACAAAGATGAAAAGGAAAGTAATATACGAGCATATCTAAATTTTGGGCATACACTCGGACATGCAGTAGAATCTGCTATGGATTATAAAAAAATACTGCATGGGGAAGCTATTAGCTTAGGAATGGTTTTTGCCTCAGCACTCTCCGTTGAAAAAACAAGTCTCACAATTGATGAATTTAACTTAATCGTTAATACTTTAGAAAAGTTTTGCTTACCTATTCAAATTCCATCTAAATTAAAAACCACAAAAATAATGCAACATATGGATTTTGATAAAAAAAAGAAAGATGGGAAGATTAATTTTGTGCTTCTGAAATCACTTGGCGAATGCATGGTTTTTGACAGACTTTCTAGAGTATACATATCAAAAATGGTAAATACTTTCCAAAGGTAAATTTTCTCTAGATCTAATAATATGTTAGAATTCTAATATTATGAAGCAGAAAAAAAAATATGCGCATGAAGGTGGCTTATATAACTCATCTTTCGAAAGAGATAATTGTGGGTTCGGCTTAATAGCCCAAATGGATGACAAGCCTTCGCATTGGGTAATTGAAACTAGCATTAAGGCCTTACAAAGATTAACTCATAGAGGTGCAGTATCTGATGATGGCAAAACAAGTGATGGCTGTGGCTTGCTCATAAAAAAACCTGACTCGTTTTGCAAATCTCTTGCGGCAGACCTCAATATTGATTTAGCTAAAAACTATGCATTTGGATCTGTCTTTCTGAATAAAAAATATTTAAAAAAATCAATGGAAACGCTACATTTCCAATTAAGAAAACAAGGTTTAAATGTGATGGGCTGGAGGGATGTGCCTATAAATAAAAAAGTATGTGGGGATGACGCTTTAAGAAATTTACCTATAATAAAACAAATTATTATAAACGCACCAGAAGTCATGATAGCGTCTGACTTCGAAAAAAAACTATACATCGCTAGAATCCAAACTGAAAAAATATTATCTGATGATAAAGTTTTTTATATACCAAGTTTATCTTCAAAAGTTATATCTTATAAAGGTTTAATTGTATCTAATAATATTAGAGAGTTTTATACAGACCTTAAAGATAAAAAAATGAAAACGTCATTATGCGTTTTTCATCAAAGGTTCTCTACTAATACACTACCTCAATGGAAACTAGCACAACCATTCCGGTATCTGGCCCATAATGGAGAAATCAATACCATACAAGGAAATAGAAACTGGTATCTTGCTCGAAGGAATAAACTTCAAATTGAGTCTATGCCAGAATTAAATAAACTTCATCCGTTAATATCTAGATCTGACTCAGATTCATACACACTAGATAATATGCTTGAATTATTATTAGCTGGTGATATGGGAATATTTCGTGCTATGAGAACTTTAATGCCTCCATCATGGCAAAATTCGAAAAATTTAGACGAACAACTAAAGGCATGTTATGAGTATCATTCAATGCATATGGAACCCTGGGATGGACCAGCTGGAATTGTCCTTACAGATGGAAGATATGCTGCTTGCGCGTTAGATAGAAATGGTCTTAGACCAGCAAGATATGTAATAACAGATGATAGACACATTACTCTCGCATCAGAAATTGGCGTATATGATTATGAACAAGAAAATGTAATAACTAAAGGAAGACTAGCTCCAGGCGAAATGTTAGCAGTTGATACTGAAAAAGGAGAGATTCTTTTAACAGACCAAATTAATCATATACTTAAAGACAGACATCCATATTTATCATGGTTAAAGAAATACTCAGTAAAAGCAAGCGATTATAATCCAGACTTAGAAGAACCTATGGGTATATCAACAGATAGACTTAATACATATAAAAAAATTTTTAATGTATCTTTTGAGGAAGAGAAAGAAATTATCGCACCTCTCGCTGATATTGGCCAAGAAGCTACAGGTTCAATGGGTGATGATACTCCTATGCCTGTTCTATCTAGACATAATAGATCTGTATATGATTACTTCAGACAACAATTTGCACAAGTTACTAATCCTCCGATAGACTCATTGAGAGAATCAAAGGTTATGTCATTAGAAGTTTGTTTCGGTAAAGAAAGAAATTTATTCGAAGAGTCTTCTAAACATGCCGATAGATTAATTCTTAAATCACCTATACTGGATAGACAAACATACTTGTCTATACTTGAGTCAAAATACAAAAACTATCCCCACGATATTATCAATTTAAATTATGACTCATCTTTAGATCTTGAAGAAGCTATCAATACAATATGTGATAGGGTAATTAGAAGTGTGAAAAAAGGAAATATAACAATTGTATTATCAGACAAGAAAGTTAATAAAAATCAACTTGTTATTCCCACCCCTATGGCGGTAGGTGCAGTACATCATAGATTAATTCATCATGGATTAAGATGTGATACTAATCTAATAATCGAAACAGGATCTACAAGAAACCCTCATCACTATGCCGTATTGTTAGGTTATGGTGCTACTGCAATATATCCTTACTTAGCATATGAAATAGTATATGAAATGGTCAGTAAGAATAAGATAACTGCAAAAAAATATGGTGATAGTATTGAAAAATACATTAAAGGGATTAATAAAGGTCTCTTAAAAATTATGTCGAAAATGGGTATCTCGTGTGTGTCAAGTTATAGAGGTGCTCAATTGTTTGAAATAGTTGGACTCAATGAAGAAATTGTTAATTTATGTTTTAAAGATAGTATTAGTCGTATATCTGGCTCATCTTTTGAAGACATACAATTAGACTTAGAAGATGATCGTAATAATGCTTGGGATATTTCTAAGGAAATTAAGACTGGGGGCTTTTTAAAATATGTACATGGACAAGAATATCATGACTATAATCCAAATGTAGTTAAAGCATTGCAAGAGTGTGTAACCACTGGAGAATATAATGACTATAAATCATATGCAGATCTTGTTAATAGTAGGGATCCTAGTTTTTTGAGAGATTTATATGCTTTAAATTCTAGGAATAAGCAAATTCCTATTAACAATGTAGAGTGTACTAGTGACATTATTAAAAGATTTGATACAGCAGGTATGTCTTTAGGTGCGTTATCACCAGAAGCGCATGAAGCTCTAGCGATAGCAATGAATACAATCGGAGGACGTTCAAATTCTGGTGAAGGAGGAGAAGATTTAAAAAGATATAATACAAATAAGACATCAAAAATAAAACAGGTTGCATCTGGTAGGTTTGGTGTAACGCCTCATTATCTTGTGAATGCTGAAGTCATACAAATAAAAATAGCGCAAGGCGCAAAGCCAGGCGAAGGCGGTCAACTTCCAGGAGATAAAGTTGATAAGATGATTGCGAAGCTTAGATTTTCAGTGCCAGGAGTGACGCTTATTTCTCCACCACCACATCATGATATCTACTCGATTGAAGATTTAGCTCAGCTTATTTTTGACTTAAAACAAGTTAATAATAAAGCACTTATTTCTGTTAAATTAGTTTCACAGGCAGGTGTAGGAACAATTGCAGCTGGTGTCGCGAAAGCATATGCAGACTTGATTACCATCTCAGGGTATGATGGAGGAACAGGTGCAAGCCCATTGACTTCTGTGAAATATGCTGGGAGCCCATGGGAATTAGGTATTAGCGAGGCTCATCAAACATTAATGATGAATAGTTTGCGACATAAAGTAAGATTGCAAACAGATGGTGGGTTAAAGACGGGTCTAGATGTTATTAAAGGAGCGATTTTAGGTGCTGAGAGTTTTGGTTTTGGAACATCAGTTATGGTTGCGCTTGGTTGTAAATATCTAAGAATTTGTCACCTTAATAATTGTGCAACAGGAGTAGCAACACAAAACAAAATTCTTAGAATGAATCATTTTAGCGGGAGTCCTGAAAGAGTTATTAATTATTTCAATTTTGTTGCGCAAGATGTAAGGGAGATTTTATCAAACTTAGGATTTACATCTCTGGAAGATATTATAGGTCAAACGCAATTATTAAAACAAATAAAAGGCACAACACTAAAACATAAGAAATTAGATTTAAAAAAATTACTGTTTAAAGCAAAAAGTGATATGCCAAATTATTGCATATCACCATCTAATGATCCATTCGATAAAGCTTTACTAGCTAAGAGGATTTTGAAAGATACTTTACCTCTTATAAGAAAGAAAAAGAAAGGAACTTTCTCTTACAAAATAAAGAATTATGATAGAAGTATAGGAGCAAGTCTATCAGGTGAGATTGCGAAGATACATGGTAACTATGGTTTAAAAAATAATCCTATTAGGTTAGAACTTACTGGGACGGCTGGACAAAGTCTTGGTGTGTGGAATGCTGGTGGTTTACACATAATTCTAACAGGTGATGCAAATGACTATGTTGGCAAAGGTATGGCTGACGGTGAAATTATAATTAAAACACCTCAATCAATTAAGAAAGATGCAAATAAAATGATAATAATGGGTAACACATGCTTATATGGAGCAACTGGAGGAAAATTATTTGCAGAGGGGGTAGCAGGCGAACGATTTGGTGTGAGGAATTCTGGTTGCACTGCGGTAATAGAAGGAAGCGGTGATCATACATGTGAATATATGACTGGTGGTGCTGTTGTTGTGCTTGGAGATACTGGTGAAAATTTTGGCGCGGGGATGACAGGTGGTCTAGCGTTTGTGTATGATAAGAATAAATGTTTTAAAAATAAAATAAATAATGAGTCTGTTGAAATTAAAAAAATAGATAACCCTGCGCTTTCAAAACATAAAGATTTTCTAATGAAGCTCATCAAGATGCACTTTAAAAAAACTGGAAGTTATCTGTCCAAGAATATAATTGATAATTCTGAAAAGGAAATAAAACATTTCATTATTGTGAAACCTAAATTATCTAATATTAATCACCTCTTAATATCAATCACAAAAGTTGCGTAAAGATGAAGAGTTTAGACAGAGCTTTTATTGATGATTTATTGTCTCGTGTTGATATAGTTGAAATAATTGGTCAGTCTGTACAACTTAAAAAACATGGTTCCGGACATAAAGGATTATGTCCATTTCATGCGGAAAATACGCCTTCATTTAATGTTTCGTCCACAAAACAGTTTTATCATTGTTTTGGATGTGGTGCATCAGGAGATGCAATTAAATTTCTAAGAGAACATGATGGCTTGACGTTTATGGAAGCAATTGAAAAATTAGCCAAAATTGCTAATGTTGAAATTCCTCAACTATATAATACTCAAAGTAATAATTATAAAAATTTAATTAATGTCAATAATACTGCATGTGAAAGATTTAAGGAAAATTTATTAAAGAGCACACTTGCAAAAGAATATCTTTATAAAAGAGGTATAAATGATGAAATGATAAATTTGTTTAATATTGGTCTAGCTTCAAATGGATGGGATGATTTAACAAAGCTATTTACAGCAAAAAATCAAATAAAAGCTGCCACTGATACTGGCCTGATTATTAATAAGAACACCAAGAACTATGACCGTTTTAGAAACAGAATAATGTTTCCAATTAAAAATACATCTGGAAATATTATAGCATTTGGAGGAAGGACGCTCGATAAAAATGAGAATGCAAAATATATAAATTCACCGGAATCAGAAATATTTCATAAAAGTAATGAAATGTATGGTTTATTTGAAGCTAAATCTACTATATCAAAAAAAAACCATATTATAATCGTTGAAGGTTATACAGATGTCATTGCTTTGCATAAAAATAACTTCAATAATGCTGTTGCTACACTTGGAACAGCATTTACAAAAAATCATATAACAAAACTATTAAGGTATACAAAAAATATTATATTTTGCTTTGATGGTGATGATGCGGGCAAAAAAGCTGCATGGAAAGCGCTAGAAAATTGTCTCACAGAAATACGCGATGATACAAATATTTACTTCACTTTCATAAGAGATAACATGGATCCCGATGATCTTTGTAATACAAATCTAGATAAATTCAAAGATATACTTGAGTCTAAAATTTCATTGTCAGAATTTATGTTAGCAAAAGTACAATTAGGTTTGAATCTAAATAATGTTGAAGATAAAACTCACTTTGTTAATACAATTAGACCATTAATAAATTCTATACCGGATGGGTTATACAAGAGTTTTCTACAAGATGAAGTAATAAAAATTACAAATGTAAAAAAATCTCTATTAACTGAAAATATACAGAAAAATACAACTGCTAAATCGTTAAATAATGATGTTGGTATTTCCGACATTTTAATATGTAAAATATTCATTGAGTATCCATCTTTGATTGAAAAATATGGAGATAAAATTATTAAGTTGGTAAGTAATGAAAATATAATTCAAATGTTAAAATTACTGAAAAATATGAAATCTGCATCAGGGTATCGGCTTAATTCATTCTTAAATGAAAGTGAGGATATAAAAAATATTTTCCTTAAATTAGATTCTTCTAAAAAAACTTATGAATCTATAAAATCTGCAGAGCTTACGCTTAATGATATGTTGTCCAACAAACAAAAATCATCAAACGAGAATTTATATCATACTATATTAAATAAATATACAGATAATAAAATGTTGACTGAAGAAGAAAAAAATATATTAAAAAACTTCAAAAAATAGCTTTTTACTCACAAATAATATTTATTTGATGCTATATTAACCTAATATTTAATATTATGAGTAATAGCTACCTTTTTACATCTGAAAGCGTTTCGCCTGGCCATCCAGATAAGCTGAGTGATCAACTATCTGATGTGGTGTTAGATTATGTGCTTAAAAATGACAAAAATGCACGGGTAGCTTGTGAAGTCCTTACTAAAGGAAAATCTGAAACTGCCGGGAATGTAGTTGTAGCAGGAGAGATCACATCTACTGGATCTCTTGATTTTGATGATGAACTTAAAAAAGTTATAACAAAAATTGGATATAATTCAAATGAATTAGGCTTCAATGGAAATGAAGTAGAAATTACCAAGCTCATAAACCAACAATCATCTGATATAAAGATTGGGGTAGATAGAAGTGAAAAAAGATTGCAGGGTGCTGGTGACCAAGGTCTAATGTTCGGTTATGCAACTAATGAGACAGAAGTTCTTATGCCGGCGCCTATTTACTTCTCGCATAGATTAGTGGAAAAACAAGCATCCATCGTTCAAAATAAGCAGATTAATTGGATTCGACCTGACGCAAAAAGCCAAATTACATTTCAATATGAGAATGATAAACCCAAAACTATTGATACTATTGTGCTCTCAACTCAACATAATGATACAGTCAGCCTCAAAGAAATTGAAGAATTTGTAATTGAAGAAATAATTAAAACAACAATTCCAAGCAACTATATAACTAATGAAACAAAGATATTTGTTAATCCAACTGGAAAATTTATTGATGGAGGTCCAATGGGTGATTGTGGACTGACCGGCAGAAAAATAATTGTAGATACTTATGGTGGCATGGCAAGACATGGTGGTGGAGCGTTTTCAGGCAAAGATCCATCTAAAGTTGATAGATCTGCAGCATATGTATCTAGATATGTTGCAAAAAATATTGTAGCAGCGAAAATAGCGGAAAAATGTGAAATTCAACTATCTTATGCAATAGGGGTAGCAGAACCAACCTCTGTTTCAATAAATACATTTGGAACAAGCAAGATGACAGATGACGAAATATCTAAACTTGTCAGTAGGGTCTTTGACTTAACACCGTTCGGAATAACTGAAACATTAGACCTTCTAAATAGAAAATATCAACCCACTGCTGCTTTTGGCCACTTTGGGAGAGAAGATGACAATTTTACGTGGGAACAAACCAATAAGATTGATATACTAAAAAACGAATTATGATTGTAAAAGGAAAACATTATGAAAACTGATGAAATTAAAAAAATAGGGAATGACTTTAAAGTTGCAGACATCACTCAAGCAGAATATGGCAGAAAAGAAATTAAGATTGCTGAAACAGAAATGCCTGGTTTAATGGCACTAAGAGAAGAGTATAAAAACAAGAAACCATTAAAAGGTGCGAGAATTATAGGCTGTCTTCATATGACAATTCAAACAGCTGTTTTAATTGAAACTCTAGTAGATCTTGGGGCAGATGTTAGATGGTCTTCATGTAATATTTTCTCAACACAAGATCATGCAGCAGCAGCTATTGCTAGTCAGGATATTCCAGTTTTTGCCTGGAAAGGGGAAACAGAAGAGGAATATAAATGGTGTATTGAGCAAACAATAAAAGGTCCAAATGATTGGAAGCCTAATCTACTATTAGACGATGGTGGTGATTTAACGGGAATTATTCATGAAGAATATCCAGACTTGCTATCAAATATTTTAGGTGTTTCAGAAGAAACGACCACTGGAGTCCACCGTCTGTATGAAATGGAGAAAGATAACAAATTAATGATGCCAGCAATGAATGTAAATGATTCAGTGACAAAATCTAAGTTTGATAACTTATATGGATGTAGAGAATCACTAGTAGATGGAATAAAAAGAGCTACAGATACCATGATTGCAGGCAAACTTGCTATTGTATGCGGTTATGGAGATGTAGGAAAAGGTTCTGCAGGATCTCTAAGAGGATTAGGAGCGAATGTGTTAATTAGTGAAGTTGATCCTATTTGTGCGCTACAAGCCTCTATGGAAGGCTATAAAGTAGTAGATATTAATGACTACATTGAAGAAATCGATATATTTGTTACAGCTACTGGCAATTTTAAAGTAATAAATCATGACCAAATGCTAAAAATGAAAAATGGCGCTATTGTATGCAATATAGGTCATTTTGATAATGAAATTGATATAGACGGTATTAAAAAATACAAATGGGAAAATATCAAGCCTCAAGTGGATCATGTAATATTTCCAGATGGTAAAAGAATAATAATCTTAGCGGAAGGAAGACTAATAAATCTTGGTTGTGCTACAGGACATCCTAGTTTTGTAATGTCATGCTCTTTTACTAATCAGGTTATGGCTCAGATAGAATTATGGAATAACCATAAAAGTTATGAGAATAAAGTATATGTATTACCAAAAAATCTTGATGAAAAAGTCGCCAGACTACACTTAGAAAAACTCGGAGTAAAATTAACAAAACTGACTAAAGAACAAGCCGATTATATAAGTGTTGAAAAAGATGGCCCATACAAAAAAGATACATATAGATATTAGTATATCTATAATCTTATATTAATCGACTATGTCTAACTTTCATTTTAAAAATGGAAATAAAATCATTAAAAGAGATCTAAAGGTTTTGTGGCATCCATGCACACAGATGAAAGATCATGAAAAAATTCCTTTAATACCTATCAAGAGCGGCAAAGGGGTTTTCATAAAAGATTTTGATGATAATAATTACATTGATGCAATAAGTTCTTGGTGGGTAAATTTATTTGGGCATTCTAATCAATATATAAATAAAAAAATAAAAGAACAAATTGACTCTCTTGAGCATGTTTTATTAGCTGGATTTACACATATGCCTGCAATTGAACTATCAGAGAGATTGGTTAAAAAGTCACCTAAGGAAATAAAAAAGTGCTTCTTCACTGATAATGGATCGTCTTCCATAGATGCTGCAATGAAAATGAGTTTCCACTTCTGGAAAAATCAAGGTTATAAGAAGAAGAGTAAATTTATAGCACTATCAAATAGCTATCATGGCGAAACACTTGGATCATTATCAGTAAGTAATATTGATTTATATAAAAAAACATATGAAAAACTGATGAAGCAAACAATCATAGTAGATTCGCCAGATTGTTATAATAAAAATACTAGTCATTCAGATGAAAAACATACTTCCTTGATGTTTGACAAAATGCTTAGCTCAATAGAAAAAAATCATAAAAATGTTTGTGCGGTAATTATTGAACCCTTGGTACAATGTGCAGGCTATATGAGAATGTACCATCCTGTATACCTAAAATTACTCAGAGAAGCTTGCGATAAATATAAAATACATCTTATCACTGATGAGATTGCGGTAGGATTTGGAAGAACCGGTACCATGTTTGCATATCAACAAAGTAACATTACTCCTGACATTATCTGTTTATCTAAAGGGATAACTGGTGGATATATGACTCTTTCTACAATCTTAACTACTGACGAAATATATAATGCATTTTATGATGAATATACTAAATTAAATGCTTTTCTTCACTCACACAGCTATACCGCAAACCCGATAGCATGTGCTGCAGCTAATGCATCTTTGGATATTTTTGAAAATTCAAAGATTATCCAAAAAAACAAGTCAACATCAAGATATATCTATAATAAAATTAAGAAGTTTTGGAATCATCCTAATATCGGTGATGTAAGGCAACATGGAATGATTTCTGCTATTGAAATGGTAAAAGATAAGTCAAAAAAAATACCATACGATTGGAAGGAACGAAGAGGAATGAGATGCTATGAGTATGGTTTAAAAAATGGTGTATTATTAAGGCCTCTTGGTAATGTGATTTATTTCATGCCACCTTATATAATAAATAGGAAACAAATAGATAAGGTCATAGAAGTAATCAGTGGAGCTATTAACATTGCAACAAAATAAAATTCATAGAATCTTTATTGACAATAAAATATCAATAGGAATAAATATTAATATTGCTGATGAAACATTAAATCATGTTAAAAATTCTTTAAGAATAAAAAATGAAGATAACATTTTAATTTTTAATGGTGATGGCAAAGAATACCTAGCGAAAATAAATTATAATGCTAAAGAAATGATATTAAATGTGATGGATGTTATTAGACATAATGAAGTTGATACTCATGAAATTATACTACTACAATGTATTTCTAGTACAAAATCAATGAATCTAACAATACAAAAATCGGTTGAGCTTGGCATAAGTAAAATTATTCCTATAATATCCGATAGATGTCAGCCAGGGTCTTATAACAAAAAAAAATCTAATTGGGAAAAGATCATAATAAGTGCTACTGAACAATCACATGGTTTATTCATAGCAGATATTGATGATGCTACTCATTTTGAAGAAATAGTTAATAATGCCAAATATAATGATTATAAAAAGTTATGTTTCCATATAGATGGAAGAACGATTACAAAATCTGATAAAAGCGGTAAAAAACATATTATTTTGATCGGCCCTGAAGGCGGTTTTTCAAATTCAGAAATTAAACTATTAGAAAAATATAACTGGAGTATAATAAAACTTGGAGATAGAGTGTTTAGATCAGAAACGGCAGCAATAGTTGCTCAATCTACATTAAGGAATTATTAATATGTATAAAATTGACTCAACCGCTCAATATATAAAGATATTCCCTAATGAAAATTTGCATTCATTGATTATATCTAATCATACTAAAATAGAATCATGGTTTAGGAAACAATGGGTAAAATATCCAGCTCCCTTTTATACTTCAATTGACTTAAGAAACTCAGGTTATAAAATTGCGCCAATTGATACAAATCTATTCCCTGCTGGTTTTAATAATTTAGATAGGAATCTAGAATTTTTATATGTTTCTGCAATCCAACATGCCTTAGAAAGAATTTCTCCTACAATGAATAAGGTTCTACTAATCGGAGAAAGTCATACAAGGAATAAATTTTATAATGATAATATACAGTACCTGTCAAATTTAATTCATAAAGCAGGTTATCAAATAAAATTCGTTACCCTAATGAATGATGAACTGGAAAATAAGGGTTTTAAACTAGATAATGACATTTTATCTTTTGATGAATTCGTTCCTGATATTATCATACTAAATAATGATTTATCTAATGGGATACCGGATATACTTAATAAAGTTAAACAACCTATAATCCCACATAAAAATATTGGGTGGACAAATAGATCAAAAACTTCACATTTTGAATATTACAGTAACGTAGCAAGTAATTTTTCTAGATTATTAGACTTGGATACATGGCTACTTGAGCCTCTATTTAGAAATTGTGGCGAGATAGATTTTCAAACTAAACAAGGAGAAGATTGTATTGTTCATCATGCTTCGAGACTATTTGAACTTATTAAAGAAAAATATCGATGCTATGGAATAAATGAGGACCCATATATAATGATAAAAGCTGATTCTGGAACATATGGAATGGGCATCATACAAATTAAGAGCATTGATGAACTAACAAACTTAAATAGGAAACAAAGAACAAAAATGACACGAATAAAAGGTGGTAACAAACTTGATAAAGTAATACTTCAAGAAGGTATTTATTCTAACGAAACATTACATGCTAAAACAAGTATAGCGGAGCCAGTAATATATTCATTTGGAAATAATTTAGTAGGGGGTTTTTACAGACTACATAGTTCTAAAAATAATTCAGAAAACTTAAATTCACCAGGAATGACATTTCACCCAATTCCTTTTAAAGAAGCTTGTATTAGTCCTAATAGTAATGAAACGATATATTCAGATACAAATAAATTTTATATTTATGGTGTTGTAGCAAGACTGGCTATACTTGCTGCATCGAAAGAGCTTTATAATATTGAGATTTAGGTATGATTAGCATAGGAGTAATCATGAATCCTATTGAAAGTATAAATCCAGGCACGGATTCTACACTTGCCATGATGGATGCCCTTCAAATCGATCATGAAATAATATATATTATTCCACAAACATTACATATGACAAATCATTCAGTCATAGCTAAAGTATATAATGTAGAAGTATTTCCAAATAAAAAAGAATATTATAAGCTAAATGATGAAAGATATGAAAATCTTACTAATCTTGCTTGCGTTCTTTTTAGAATAGATCCGCCAGTAAATACAAGTTATATTCAAATGACCCTCTTGCTTGATTGCTTAGTTAACAAAGGTACGATGGTTATTAATTCGCCTCAAACAATAAGAGATTTTAATGAAAAGATTCTCGGGACTTATCTTAATACTCATCTATTACCATCAATGATCAGTAAGGATATAGATGTTATAAAAAATTTCATAGATAATAATAATGAAGTTGTTCTAAAACCTCTTAATCTAATGGGTGGCATTGGGGTTACCAAAGTTTCAAAAAAAACTAATAACTTAAAAAAAATTATTGAAAATTTAACAAATAATTTCAAAAAATATATTATGGTTCAAAAATATCTTGATGAAATTGATAATGGGGATACACGAATTTTAATAACTAATGGTGAAATACATCAGGATGTTTTGGTAAGGTATCCTAAAAAGGGAGATTTTAGAGCAAATCTATCATACGGGGGCAAGTATGCGATAAATAGAATTAATCCCGAACATGCTAAGATATTGGTGCCTATTGCTAAATATCTTAAGAATAACGGGATATATTTTAGCGGTGTAGATATGATAGGAAATTACATAACAGAGATAAATATAACATCCCCGACAGGCATACAACAAATTGAAACCATAAATAAGGAGTTGAGATACGAAGTTGCAACTCATATTACTTCTGCAATAAATGATTATCATGTCGACATCAAATAATTTATTAAATAAAGACTACATGTATATGTCTATAGATTATGGTTTAAAGAAGATAGGGTTTGCTGTTGGTCAACTTATTACGAAAAAAGCTAGGCCTGTTAAAATAATTTACCATAAAAATAATAAAGAAGACTGGGGTTTAATACATTCAATTATTAAAGAATGGAGGCCTAATGTAATTGTAATAGGCTATCCATATAGTAAATCAAAAAGCAAGCTTCTTTCACTATTAGAAAAATTTATTTCAAAATTAAAAAGTTATTATAAAGATGAGATAAAAGTAGTTACAATATCAGAGTACTTATCTACGGAAGAAAGTAAATTGGTTTATAGTAAAATACGAGAAAGTAATTATAATATTATTAAAAGAAAGGATTTAGACGATATATCTGCGTCCTTAATCTTACAGAGCTGGTTTAATGAAAATATGATAGAATAAATACCATGGTTATTGATAATAACATTCAATTTGATAAGAATAATAAACTAAAACATTTTCTCAATATTGAGAATCTCACAAAAAGACATATCAATGAAATATTGAACTTAGCTGATAAATTTGCATCTGACAAAAATAAAAAATTTAAAAATCTTGAAGGTAAGACTGTTGCTAGCCTATTTTTTGAGCCTAGTACAAGGACAAAAACTACTTTTGAGTTAGCATCTAAGCGATTATCAGCAGATTTTATAAATATAGATATCGCTAATTCATCAACATTAAAAGGTGAATCAATAATTGATATGATAAAAACACTAGAAGCGATGCAATGTGATATGTTTGTTGTTAGACATGCAAATTCTGGTACACCTCATTTTATTGCAAAAGAGGTTGATCAGAAGATTGCTGTTATTAATGCTGGTGACGGCACCTATGCCCATCCATCGCAAGCAATGCTAGATATGTATACAATTAAAAAATATAAGGGTGGTTTTAATAATCTAAAAGTTTCAATTGTTGGAGATATACTTCATTCTAGAGTTGCTAAATCATTAATATGTAGCCTAAAGATATTATGTGTAGATGAAATCAATATTATTGGTCCCGAAAATTTAATGCCTGATAACAAAGATGTTCTGGGAGTAAATTATTTTTTTGATCTTGAAGAAGGCATAAGTAATTCAGATGTAATAATAATGTTAAGATTACAGAAAGAGAGAATGCATGATGCACTAATATCAACTAATGACTACTATAAAAAGTATGGCTTAACAAGCAAAAAACTTCTAGCTGCCAAAAAAGATGTGATTGTAATGCATCCTGGTCCTATTAATAGAGGTATAGAAATTGATTCTGATGTAGCAGATGGTTCGAATTCAGTAATTCTTGATCAAGTTTCATCTGGTATATCAATTAGAATGGCAATCATGTCTTTACTATTAGAAAATAAGTAGATGGATTTTCCTTATAAAAAAAATATTTTGTCTATAGAACAAGACATCAAAGATTTTGACATTGATAATAAGATTAGACTAATTATAGTCACTAAATCACAAACTATTGACCAAATCAATAAAGTCATCGGATATGGTTATAGGACATTTGGTGAAAATTATGTGGATGAGGCAATAAAGAAAATAAAGCAAATAAATGATGATACGAATGAATGGCATTTCATAGGTAAAATCCAGTCAAATAAAATAAAAAATATTGTAGAATATTTCAACTGGGTTCAAACAATATCTAGCACAAAACATGCTGAAAAAATCAATGAAGAGTCTAAAAAACGCTCAAAACTTATTAATGCCTGCATTCAGATCAATATAGATAATGAGCATACCAAGTCAGGCCTAGATATTAGTGATATTGATGACTTTGCAGAATATATCACTTCTCTTTCAAATATCAAATTTAGAGGTATAATGGCAATACCATCAAAAGCAAATGCTTTGGATGCAAAAGAGAATTCATATGCCATGCTTAATTCAACATATAAAAAATTACGACTTAAATATAACACTGTAGATACCCTATCAATTGGAATGAGTAATGATTATAAAATAGCATTAAAAAATGGGTCTAACATGATTAGAATAGGCACTTTGATATTTGGCGAGAGAAACTAATGATTAAAACTATATCAATAATTGGAGTAGGAAATTTATCTAATGTAATAATCAAAGGATTGAGAAATAAAAATAAAAAGATAAAAATTAATTTATATGATGTAAATTCAAAAAAAAGAATAATAGCGAAAAAATTTTCATGTAATTTTTCTAAATCACTTAACGATAGAATATCTCAAAGTAATCTAACAGTCATAGCAGTTAAGCCACATCACTTTTCTGATGTAGCTAAAAAATTACAGGCATTCATAGACAATAAGAGTAAGATTGTAAGCCTCATGGCTGGTGTTAATATAAAAAACATCATTAAGCAACTAAATATGGAAATTGCCATTAGCAGAGTAATGACAAATATCAATTCTGAATATAATTATGCCTCAACATTCATCTATACAAATAAGTACTATAAAAAAAATGATAAAGTACTGCTCGCTAATTTTTTTAATATTCTAGGTAGTGTTCATCATGTTAAATCTGAAAATGATATTGATAAAATTACAGTTTTGTCTGGAAGTGGTCCAGCTTATGTTATTAATTTTTTAGAAACTATGGTATCAGCTTATATCAAAATGGGTTTTTCAAGAAATAAATCAGAGGAATATGCCAGGGAACTATTTTATGGAACAATATATAACTTAGTTGCTAGTAAAAAACATCACCTTAATATTAAACAGTCGGTTATATCAAAAGGAGGGACAACTGAACAAGCTCTTCAAATTATGATGAAATATAAATTCAATGATATTTTCGAAAAGGCTATAGAGGGAGCTTTTAAAAAAGCAAAAACTATGAGTACTAAAAAATAATGGAAAATTATGCATCACAACCTATAATTTTTTTATCATTAACGATCGTTAGTTTTGTTCAATTTCTCCTCATATTAAGACTACTATGTGAACTAATGTCAGTAACCTTTAATAATCCAGTTACTCAGCTAATTGTAAGAGCTACAAATCCAATTTTAATGCCATTAAGAATTATTCCATTATACATAGGGAAGGTGGATATTATGATGATATTAATAATAACGCTTACAACATCTCTGAAAGTCTATATAAATCCTAATTTTAGTGGTTTTGAATACAGTTTAAATGCGCTGCTAGTTGCAGGTTTTGGGTTTGCAATAAAGGAAACATTAGATATTCTTTGGTATGCTGTAATAATAGGAGCAATAGGTAGTTGGTTCATGGCATATAATTCACATCCAATTTTTTCTTTAATAGAAGAAATATGTCGTCCACTATATAGGCCAATTCGAAATATCATGCCTGATTTTTCTGGCATAGATTTATCACCAATTGTCCTCTTAGTTTTAATAAATCTGTTGCAAATGTTATTATTACCGCCAATATTTAATTTAACAAGATTTTTATAAATGAATGAATATAATATGCTCAATCTTCAAACCTACATAGTTGATTTCAATAAACCTCTAAAATTAAGCTCTGGTAAAGTGCTAGAAGAATATACTTTGAAATATGAAACATATGGAACATTAAATAAAGATAAAAGTAATGCCGTTCTGGTTTGCCATGCTCTGTCAGGAAATCATCATGCTGCTGGTATTTATAGTGATGAAGAAAAACCAGGTTGGTGGAACAATATGATAGGCCCAGAAAAACCTATTGATACTAACAAACTATTTGTTGTATGCCCTAACAACCTAGGTGGATGTCATGGTTCAAGTGGCCCATCAACAATTAATCCTGAAAATAAAAAGATATATGGATCAGATTTTCCCATTATAACAGTATCTGACTGGGTAGACTCTCAAAAAAATCTAATGGAACACTTGGGTATTAATCATTGGAAATTTGTAATCGGTGGGAGTCTAGGTGGAATGCAAGCCTTTCAATGGTCAGTACAATACCCATCTATGATTGAAAACTGTATAATAATTGCAGCAGCACCGAAATTAACTGCACAAAATATTGCATTCAACGAGGTAGCTAGACAAGCAATAATGAAAGATCCTAACTGGTGTGATGGTAATTATCTAGAAAATAAAGTTTCACCCAATCAAGGACTCGCGCTTGCTAGAATGTTAGGTCACATAACTTATTTATCAGATGAATCTATGAAAGAAAAATTTGGAAGAGACCTCAAACTATCGAAATTAAACTATAATTATGATGTAGAATTCCAAATCGAGAGTTATTTAAGATATCAAGGCGAAAAGTTTGTATCTGGTTTTGATGCAAACACATATTTATTAATGACAAAATCATTAGATTACTTTGATCCTATCAAAGATATGGGGGATATGTTCATTTCAAATCTCAATATTACTAATGCAAAATTTCTCGTAATCTCCTTTACTTCTGATTGGAGATTTCCTCCAATCAGATCAAAAGAGATTGTTAAAATATTAATTAATAATAACAAACGAATCAGCTATTCAGAAATCAATGCAGATGGAGGTCATGATGCCTTCTTGATGAATAATCAGGATTATTTTGATGTTATGAAGGAATTTATAGATGAGGCATGCAATGGCATTTAGAAAAGATTTAGTACAAATTAGTTCCTGGATAATGCCAAATACTAAAGTTTTAGATTTAGGATGTGGCAACGGGGAATTATTAAGAATATTACAACAAGAAAAAAATATCGAAGGATATGGTATAGATAATGATATTAATAATATTAAAATGTCACTTAAAAATAATATAAATATACTACAATTTGATCTGGATAATGGACTAAAAGATTTTGAATCTAATTCATTTGATTATGTTGTTTTAGCGCAATCATTACAAGTAATTAAAAACCCACAAGAACTCATCAAAGAAATGAGAAGAATAGGAAAAGAAATAATCGTATCATTCCCAAATATGGGTCATTGGTCATCAAGACTACAATTATTATTTAAAGGCATGATGCCAATTACACAATCATTGCCATTTAAATGGCACGATACCCCTAATATCCATCTTTGTACGATAGAGGACTTTTTGATTTTTTGTAAAGAAAATAACCTAAATATTGAAGAAGTATTAGTAACTAACCACAAACAACAGGCAAGTTTATTTACCAAAATTGCACCAAATTTTTTTGGTCAAATTGCTACATTTAGAATTAGATAACTATCGTAGTTTTGCTTTAATGAAATCTTGATGTTTTACATATAATAATTCTGATATTTTTCTAATTGTATAATCTTCATACTTATCTATATGGCCATCAGCGTATGCTACATCCCAAAGTACCTTAATAACATTGACTTTCTCACTATATGAATAATTTTCATTCATTTCCGAAGTCCATTCATATAATGAGATCATTTCTTGATTTTTTTCATCTGCTAATTTAATCAAGATTTTGGTCTGGTCACTTTCAAGGCTAAAGTTTTTTTTAAGAATATCTTCTATTTTATCTTTTTCAACTTCATCAAAACTATCATCTGCTTTAGATACCTCAATCAATAGAATGCAAGTTCCAAGTACCAAATCATCAAATGACTCAAAGTCATGAATGTTTACATTTGACTTTTGATTCGAAGATAATTTCTGTAATAATTCAGAAAAAATTTTCATTAATTAAAGGTTTGTTTTAAAGAATACTGGCCACTATTATCATATTCATCAAAGAATATATCAACAAAAGGATGGTCTATAGGGTCTGTGCTTGCATCACTTAGTAAATTGCCTTCTGCAACATATGTCTCATTGCCTTGACCATGAACCAGTACATGGTACCAAGGCTTGTTTCTGTCAGGTTTAGACTTTGCTACATTCTGGTACCATTCATCAGTACCTTGAAAATATGGATCCGCATCTACAATCACACCTCTATATCTAAATTTACTGTGATATACAATTTGACCAAGTCTAAATACTGCTTTTTGCTTTAAAGGTGTGTCCATGTCTACTATTATAGTGTTAATACACAAATTTTTAAAGAGGGCAAAATAGATTAATCATATAAGAAAGTAATATTAACCCTTTTATTTATGTAAGTATTTTCAAAATCAAAATCATCAGTAGCATGAAATAGTTTAGAGTTAAATATTACCGCCCTATTCTCTTTGTATGGAATAATTCTTTTTGAGATATTATTAGTCTCTAACATTTTTTTAATCTTTGGTGACTTATCTAAACTGTTATAATCATCAAAATTCCATTCTTTTGGTGGTAATTCATCCCATATCATTAGTCCTCCGTTTTTTTTGTTTTGATTTGCGGATTCTGGTGATACCCAAAAATTTACATTTACTGCAGCTTGATCAGCGTGGATGTTAGTACCAACTTTCTGACTATCATATTTAAATATCCATGCTTGAGTTAATCTAAAATCATTAAATATATTTTTATAAGTTAATCTAAGCTCTTCGCTTAAATTTAGAATGAACTTATTGGCTAAACCTTTTGATAAAAATGCACCAACATAGCCGCCATAGTATGGGTATTTAAAAATATTAGCATTCCTACAAAATTTTTGAATATCTCTTAATGCTTCATTGGTTAAAAAATTATCTATTACGAGTATTTCTGGTTTGCTATCAAGGTATTCACTTTCATGTTCAGATATATTTTCTTTATTAATTAAATTATTATTATATTTTTTTGGAGGCTTGTTATACAGTATTTTATATAATTTATTTTTCATTTCTTTAGTAACATCTTCTGCTTTCAAACTACCAGTCAAAGTCTTATCATATAGTTTCTTCAAAGAATGATAATACTCTTTGGTGAATTTATGATTTCTTATATCATCACTATCCTGATCGATATGCGTTAACTGTTCAAACTCGTGTTTGATTAGTGAAGTTAATAGTACATTATTACCATAATAATTATTAATATTCATTGTTATTGCTTCTTCTGAAGAGTGCATTAGTGTTGTAGCAACCTTAAAATAATTGTCTGCAGCATCAATATCATTCAACCACAAGTGAGACATTGCTAACGTTACATTTGACTCAATAGATGAAGGATTAATTGATAATGCTTTATTAAAGTAATCTATAGAATCCTTTAAATGATTGATATTACGATCTTGTCTAAATTTATACTGATATACTTCGCCTAAGCGTTGATAACCCTGAAGATGGTTACCATCTATGTTTATAACCTTTTTAAGGAGCATAATAGCCTCACTAAATTTTGATAGGTCCGTTTCTAAATTAGCATAATTAAAATAAGCTCTAGTATCCATGGAATTAATATCTATAGCTTTTTTGAAACAATTTTCTGATTTCACATGATTTTGTAAATTTTTATATGCAATCCCAAGATTATTATTCGCTTCATAGTTATTATTATCTAATATGACAGATCGCTCTAGGTAGATTATTGCATCTTCATAATTTTTATTTTGAGATAAAACACAGCCATGGAGATGGTTTGCCATGAAATTGTCTTTATCCATCTCAAGGATTTGTGTATAAATTTTATCTGCATTATCTAAGTCGCCTTGATGATGGAGAGAAAGTGCATTATGAAGTAGTTGATTTATATTTGTCTGATTCATGATTTTTTGCCCAGGGACAGAATCGAACTGCCGACACGAGGATTTTCAGTCCTCTGCTCTACCGACTGAGCTACCTGGGCGTTGAATTATTTCTTTTCTGGCACATAACCTTCTGGAGCTTCTGAACCTTCACCGAATAAAAATTTTTCCATTTCTTCTTCTAAAAACTTTCTTGCTTTAGGATCTACCGGTGTTAGTCGCATCTCATTAATTAACATTGTTTGATGATTCATCCATAAAGACCAAGCCTCAGCTGATATATTTTCCTGAATTTTTTTTCCTATATCTCCTGGATATGGCTGATAATCTAAACCTTCTAGTTTCTTCTTAAGTTTTAAACAATTAATTATAGTCATTTATACTCTTATATTTATCTATGATTTTATTTTGATATTTTGGCATCCCAAACTCTATGTTTGATAGATTATACCAATTATCAGGCGATAGGCTAATCTTTTTATTTGATTTAACTTTATAAAATATGACATTAAAGCTAAATTTTATATGTGAGAGATGATGAATAAATTTCCATGTGCTATGTTCATTATTAAGTTCTATATTATGGATTTTAATCCAATTTGATAGCTCTGCATAATTTTTAAATAATGGCGATGAATATAACCCTCTCCACAATCCACTATAATTTATTGATTCTAAGAAAAATTGATTCTTTGAATTTACTAGCACCATAACCCAAATATTATTTTCTTTAATTTTTAGCTTATTTATTCCTTTTGAATCTAAAAAACCTTTTGTATGAGAAATGCAATATTTTACAACAGGGCAAATTCCACAATTAGGTTTTTTAGGCGTACATATCATAGATCCAATATCCATATATGCTTGTATAAATTCACTTGCTTTGTCATTTGGTAATAAAAGTGTTGAGTAATCCCAAAGATACTTATTATTTTTTGTAGTATTCTCTATTCTAAAAAGTCTTGAGAGAAATCTCTTAACATTTGCATCAAGAATGCTATAAGCACCATTGCCTGAAAAAGTAAGGATTGCAGAAGCGGTTGTTTTACCTATACCTGGAAGAAGTATAAGATCATCATAATTTACAGGAAACTTACCATTATATTTTTTTTTCAATATTTCACATGTTTTAAAAATATTTTCAGCTCTTCTATAAAATCCTAGGCCACTCCATAGTTTTAAGATATCATTTTTCTTTGCTTTTGCGAGATCTGATAATGTAGGATATTTCTGAATAAATTTTTGATAATAAGGTATCACTGATTTTACTTGAGTTTGTTGTAACATTATCTCTGATATCCAGATTTTATAGATATCATTTACTTTCCAGGGTAGATTATGTCTGCCATTTTTTGAATACCATTGGAGCATTGCTTCTTGAATTACCGATATGGTCTCAAAATGGGAGTTTGATTTTATCTTTAAGCTCATCTATTACTTTATCCTTAATGTCATCTACAACCTTATCTTTAATTGGATTAATTTTCTTTTTGATAATTTTTTCTAAATCAATTGATATGGATAGATTTTCCATTTTACCACTAATAATAATTGGCAATTCTTCACCAGATAGTTTGTCTGGGTATCGGTTTATATATTGTTGGCTAACATCGCTCTTATCTAAAATCTCACCAGTTAGATTAATCAAAGTATTCTTATCATTAATGTTAATTTTACCTTGCCCACTTGCCTGCAATAATTGAGATTTCATAATAATATTACTAATAATCATAGTATTGTCTCTTAAAATAGCAGATGCAGACATATGTTTTAAGTTGGTGATATTATTTGTATCTAAACTAATATTTTGTAATGATAAAATAGAATATGTTTTCAAAAGAATATCGTCTATATTTATCCCATAATATCTCAGATTTGTTGCTTCAATTTTTTTAACATCTAAAATTTTATCTTTGATTTTTTCTGTAGCAACAATCATATTTAGTTCTTGGATTTCTACTATTAAATTATTATTTTCAAAAACTCTTATATTGGGAACTGAAACAACTGATTCTGGAGTATAAATAATATCAATATCCCCTTCATATGTTATTTCTAAACCTGTCTTTGAAGAGAGATAAGTCTCTATTTCATGCTTGAAATCATTTGGATTAAAAAAGAATAAAAAATAAAAGATAATGCTAATTATAATAATCAAGATAATTAGAAAAATTTTTTTGAATATATTAATCATTTCTCTCTTTCAAAATCATCTGACTTACCACCTGTTTTCATTAACAGTTTAACTTCTTTCATAATCATATTTCTATCTATGTATTTACACATATCGTATATAGTCAATAAAGCTACTTCTGTTGCAAATAAAGCCTCAATCTCAACACCTGTTTTACCTTCACTTATTACCTCGCAAGTACAAATTATATCTAAATCAATAATTTCAAAATTTATAGTAACAGACTTCAACAAAATCTGATGCGTCAACGGTATGAGTGAAGATGTATTTTTTGCAGCTTGAATGCCTGCAACTTGAGATACAGCTAAGACATCTCCTTTCTTATTTAGTTTATTTTTTATAGATGATATCACATCACTATTTACTGATATTGTTCCTATAGCGACTGCTTTTCTAAGTGTGACTGATTTATCTGATATATTAACCATTCTAACATTACCGTACTGATCTATGTGATTGCTTTTTTTCATACATTTGTCTTATAATCTTTATATTCTATACTATATAAAGCAAATATAAAATTTAAGGTGGTTATGGATATTATTCTTGCTTCAAAAAATCAGGACAAAATTATTGAAATTAAGAAAATCTTAAACAAGTCTAAAATAACTCTGAAAACATGTCATGATTTAGCGATACCAGATGTTGAAGAAACAGGCTCTACTTTTGTAGAGAATGCAATATTAAAAGCCAGAAGTGCGTCGATTGTGACAGGGCTAGCTGCTATAGCTGACGATTCTGGTATTGAGGTAGATTTTTTGAATTCAAGACCAGGTGTTAAATCTGCAAGGTACTCTGGGGAAAACGCTACAAATGAGAGCAACAATACTAAATTACTTAAAGAATTAAATGGGGTGCCTTATAATAAGAGGAAGGCATGTTATAGGTGTGTGATAGTTTTTATGAGATATCCAAATGATCCATTCCCGATAATTTCAAGTGGGAGCTGGGAAGGTTATATTGCTGAGAGTATGAGAGGAACAAATGGTTTCGGTTATGATCCATTGTTTTTTTTGCCAGAATTTAATAAAACTTCAGCTGAACTCTCAGCAATTAAAAAAAATAGCATAAGCCATAGAGCCAAGGCATTGAAAGATTTAGAGAAATATTTTAAAGAGAACTATAAATAGATGTATATTTTCCCAAAGATATTTAAAGTACTTATACTTGCTTGCTGTTTTGTAATTTATGGGTGTGCAACTAATCCTGTCTCAGGAATGCCAGACTTTGTTACAATCACAGAACTACAAGAGATATCTATAGGTGCGTCTTACCATGAATCCATTTTAAAAGAATCTAAAATTTTAGATAATAAAGAGTTAAACGACTACTTTGACAATCTTGGACAAAAACTTGCAAAGAAAAGTCATCGCCCAAATTTGAAATGGACTTTTACTATTATCGATGATCCAACCTTTAATGCTTTTGCAACTCCAGGCGGTTATGTGTACATGTATAGAGGAATGTTAAATTACTTTAACTCAGAAGACGAATTAGCTGGTGTTATAGGACATGAGATAGGTCATATTACAGCTAGACATGCAGTAAGAGGGATGAGTACAGCTCAACTCACTAATTTGTTATTAGGTATACTACAATCAAATGTTCCAGGAGGACAACTTACAGGCAATGCATTCAATCTTGTAAATGTAATTATAAATAGAGGGTATAGTAGAAAATTTGAATTAGAAGCAGATCAACTTGGTGAAGAGTATCTAGAAAATAATGATTATAACCCAAATGCCATGGCAGCATTCTTAAAAACACTAATGAATTCCGATGAACTAGAAAAAAAGATAGCTGAAACAGAAAATAGAGAACCTAATATAGGATACCATGGGATTTTTTCAACACATCCTGATAATGAAAAAAGAATTAAGGCGCTTGAACAAAATAAGCTTAAAACATCTAATAAAGACGATAATAAGGAAAAATTTCTTAAGCTTTTAGACGGTTCACTCTATGGCACAAGTCCTGAGGAAGGATATGTAAAAGATTCAATATTTTATCATCCTATTTTTGCAATAAAATTTACTATTAATGAAGATTGGCAGTTTAAAAATGAACCAGATAAATTAGTTTTTTTAAGAGATAAAGATAGGATGATATTGAGGGCAGATGAACTTTTGCAAGATGATTTGGATAATGGTTTAAATCCAGAGCAATATCTCAAAAATGGTATAGATAAAACATCCTTCTTATCGACAAATAAAGAAATCAGCTCTCAGCCTATAAGCTATAATGGTTTAAATGGGCATACTATCCTGTATCATTCAAAGAGTCTTATGGATTCATCTTATAAACGATTTACTGTGATTTTTGATTTGAAGACCAAAAATATGAAACCAAAAGCATGGATTGCCGTGACAACTTTAAAAAATCTTGATAACGATGAGACATCCTTATCAATGTTAAAAACTTTCAGTAAAATGACAGATAGTGAGGTTGAAAATTCTAGAGGACTGAGGATTAAGGTTATTAGATTTCGTGAGGGTATGTCATACGAAAAACTAGCAAAATCCTCACCATTAGGTAATTATTCTATAGATAAGCTCCGACTACTAAATGGGCATTACCCAAATAATAATCCCAAAGTAGGAGATTTAATAAAAATTGTCGAATGAACTAACACATAAAAATTCATATCTAGTTGATTCGACTGGTTTTGTTTTGAAATATTGGTTTTCACTTCCTCCGGTAAAAACTTTTAAATATGAATCTATAGCTGCTTTCCTAGGTTTCACAAGCTTTGTTATAAGGTTGATTAATAAATATGAACCAAAGTACATTAGTTTCGCTTTTGATGAATCATTAGGGACATGTTTTAG
>MDTG01019700.1_pt1 | contig 46240 bp, 44 predicted proteins | sample 811421 | NCBI WGS metagenome assembly MDTG01 (sample SAMN05326645, study PRJNA326480) | marine metagenome | isolation source: seawater | place: Pacific Ocean: South East | collected 2011 | reverse complement strand
CCTGGCAAAGTCCTACTCTTCCGTGTCTTAAGACAAAGTACCATCGGCGCAGAAAGTCTTGACTTCCGAGTTCGGAATGGGATCGGGTATTACACTTTCGCTATAATCACCAGGCAAGAAACTTATACTTATTTTTAATATTAAGTCTACTAATTATTAATAAAAAATACTTAATTGTTAATTAAAATAATATAAAAATGTAATTTCGACTAAAGTAAATATTTATTCTTATAATTAATGATTAGTATTTTAAAAAAAAACATAAAATTTTTAATGTATTTAATAGTTACGTTACTATTATTACTGATTCTTAATAAAATAAATCTTCTTAACTTTGAAGTCATTTTAAAAGCTATAAAATTTAATCCTGAATTAATTATATTATCAGCAATACTGTATGGAATTTCGATTATACTTGGAGGACTAAGATATAGTTTAATATTAAAAAATTTTAAATATAAACTTACTTTGAATAATAGTGTTAAAATAACAGCTAGTAGCATATTTTTTGGGCAGTGGTTTCCAGGTAGCTCAGCATTGATCGAATTTTTTAGAATTTTTTTTTTAAAACAATTTATGAATATTAAAGTAAAAGATTGTGTAATAAGTGTTCTCTACGATAAAATAATTGGTCTTTTAAGCTTTATATTTATAAGTATGATTTGTTTTTCGGTGGATTTTAGCACATACCATCTATCAAAATATTTTTTTTTTATTATAATTTTTGGAATTTTAATACTATATAAAGTTCCTAAAATCATATTTAAATTTTTTAAAATTAACTTTCATCAAAGGAATATTGTATTTATTTCATATGAAATGTTAGTAAGCTTGATAATTTCTACTTTAATAATATTTTGCTATTATCTAATTTCAAAAGCTGCTAATACAAATTTGGATTTACTGCAGATTGCTTTGCTTATGCCTCTCATAGCAATAGTAGGAATTTTACCAATCGGGTTGGGAAATTTAGGTGGACTTCAGATTGGTACATTAATGATTTTTCAATTTGTTACAGAAAATAATGTAGAAATAGTTTCAATGAGTTTAATTTTTGCATTGGTTGCATTAATAATAAATACGACATTTGGAATAATTTTTTTCAAATCAAGTTATGGTTATTTTAAAAAAGCAATATTAAAATATGAAAAAAAAAAAATATAAATTTCTTCATTCCTTTGTTATTCCAACAACTGAAAAGTCACCCTTTCTTGAAAAATGTATTAAAAGCTTGAAAAAACAAAAAGAGAAATCAAACATTGTAATTACTACATCAAAACCTTTCAAAGGTATTTATAAACTTAAAAAAAAAATACCATTTAAAATTAAAAATATTTAAAAAACATAATAATATAGCAAATGACTGGAATAGAGCTATAAATTTTTCTAATTCGAAATATGTTACTATAGCTCACCAAGATGATGAATATGATAAAAATTATTTTTATGAAATAAAAAAAATATTAAAAAATAAAAAATTTAATCCATCAATTATATTTACTGACTATTTTGAAATAAAAAATAATAAAAAAAAAAATTCTATCAAAATAGTTATAAAAAAAATTATTTTATCTATATTTTATATAGGAAAAAATTCTCTAGATAATATCTATTTAAAAAAAAAATTAATATCTTATGGTTCCCCCATCGCATGTCCATCTGTAACGTATAACAACGATTTTAATATTAAATTTGATGAGAAATTTTGGATTAATATAGATTGGAATCTATGGGTTAAACTTGCAGAAAAAAAAGGTTCTTTTATATACATAAAACAAAAATTACTTTATCATAGAATTCACAATAAAAGTGAAACTTCTAAATCTTTTAAAGATGGAAAAAGATCAAAAGAAGATTTGATATTATTCAAAAAACTATGGCCCAAACCTATTGCATTTATACTAAGTAAAATTTACAAAATAAGTTACAGATCTATTTAAGTTTATTGAGAAAAGCATTGTAGGTTTGTATTAAACCAGTGTTAATATCAACACTGTATTTCCATCCATACTTTTTTGCTAAAGAAACATCTAAAACTTTTCGATACGTTCCATTTGGTTTTGATTTGTCAAATTTTAATTTAACTTTGTAATTTAAAATATTCATTATTTGATAGGCATATTTAGATATTGTCATATCTTTGCCTGTGCCAATATTTATTAGAGAGTGTTTGGTTTTCTTTTTTAAAAAAAATATTACCGCATCAGCTAAATCATCAACATATAATATTTCTCGTTTTGATTTTCCATTTCCCCATAGAATAATATTTTTTTTGTTCTTTTTTTTAGCAAGATGTACTTTTTTAATTATAGCTGGAATAAAATGAGATTTAGTTAAATTATAATTATCATTTGGACCATAGATGTTTGATGGCATTAAACATAAATAGCTCAAATTATATTGTTTATTGTAATATTCACAAAGTTTTATGCCTGTGATTTTTGCTATAGCGTAAGCCTCATTTGTTTTTTCTAAGTAATTTTTTAATAGATCTGTCTCTTTAATTTTTCTTCTAATATTTGACGGATACACACAACTTGACCCAAGATAGATTAAATTTTTAACGTTATTCTTATATGAGGAATGAATTAAATTAGAGGCTATCATTACGTTATCATATATAAATTCACCAGTGTACATAGAATTGGCTACTATCCCACCTACTTTTCCAGCAGCAATAATTACACAATCAGGTTTATTTATTTTTATAAATTTATTTACGTCATTTTGATTTCTTAAATCCAAATTTTTTTTACTTGAAATTAGTACTTTTTTGTAACCATTTAATTTCAATTTTCTATAAATTGAAGATCCAACTAAACCTAAATGCCCTGCTAAAAATATTTTTGACTTTTTTGTAATCAATTTAAAGTTTTCATCTCCTCTGAAATCATTTCATCTATCAATGAATTTAAATTATGCTTGGGTTTCCATTTTAATAATTTATTAGCTTTTGTACTATCACCCAACAAATCATCAACCTCTGTAGCTCTGAAATATTTTATATCTTGTTTTACAATAATTTTTTTGCTGGTTAAGTCTTCAGCTAAATAAAATTTACCTTTTTTCCTCCAACGCAGTTGAATTCCAAGTTTTTTTGCTGTTATATTTATAAATTGTTTGACTGTATATTGTTTGCCTGTTGAAATTACATAATCATCTGCTTTTTTTTTTTGCATCATTTTCCACATAGCTTCAACATAATCTTTAGCATGACCCCAGTCTCTTTTGGCCTCTAGATTTCCAATATATAAAGTTTTTTGAATATTTTTTTTTATATTACATAATCCTCTTACAATTTTTTTTGTAACAAATGTTTCACCTCTTTTGGGACTCTCATGATTAAATAAAATACCATTACATGCAAAAATATTATAAGATTCTCGATAATTAATTGTAATCCAATGTGAATAGAGTTTTGCAACCGCATAAGGGCTCCTCGGATAAAAAGGCGTTTTTTCATTTTTTTGCTTTTGCTTAGTATTGCCAAATAATTCAGAACTTCCAGCTTGATAATATTTAATTTTTTTTTTTTTTCTCAAATTTTTAACAACTTCAAGTATTCTTAAAGAACCAAGCCCAGTAGTATTTGAAGTATATTCTGGAATTTGAAATGATACTTTTACATGAGATTGAGCAGCAAGATTATATATCTCGTCTGGTAAAGTCTCAGAAATAACTTTTGAAACTGAATTGGTGTCTGTAACATCTCCGTAATGTAAAATAAATCTTTTGTTATTTACCCAAGGCTCTTGATAAATATCATCTATTCGTTCAGTATTTAGACTAGAACTTCGTCTTTTTACTCCATGTACAATGTAATTTTTTTTTAATAAAAACCTTGCTAAATAAGATCCATCTTGTCCAGTAACACCAAATATAAGAGCTCTTTTTTTGGTCATTTTAATATTTTTTTAAAGCATATTCTCTAAACATATTCAAGCCTATATCAAGTTTTACTTTTGGCTTGTATTTAAATTCTTTTGTGAACCGGTAAATATTTGGACACCTTCTACGTGGCTCATCTGAAGGATAATTTTTTGGGTAACTTACTTTGACGATTTTAATTTTTTTTTCTTTAAATTTTTTAACTACTTTGTTTGCAATATTAAAAGCACTTATTTCTTCATCAGAGTTACCAACATTGTAAATAAATTGTTTTCCAGAAAAAATGATTTTTAGAATCATTACACTTGCATCAAATATATGACAATAGGTTCTAGTTTGCTTTCCATTATCAAATACAGTTATTTTTTTTGTATTAATTGCTTGATAAAAAAATTGTGGAATAATTCTTTTATCATTATGTCTCATTCCATTACCATAAAAATTGAATGGTCTAATAATTTTACAATCAACATTGAATTTATTTTTATACACATATGTTAAGGTTTCACCCATTCTTTTACTTTCATCATAACAGGATCTATCGGATACAGATGAGACATAACCATTATATGTTTCAGCAGTTGGAATATTATTTGGGTCTGGATTTCCATATATTTCACTAGAACTAAAATAAATAAATTTAGATTTATCTTTTCTAGATTTTTTTAAAAGTATTTCAGACAAGTTGGCATTTAAAAATATAGTGCCTAGTGGATTTTTTTTATAGTAGGTTGGTGATGGTATTCCAGCTAAATGAATAACATAATCATATTTAACACTTGGTATACTTTGTGGGGTAATTTTTAAAAGATTCTTTTTATAAAAAGTAAAATTTTTTATATTTATTTTTGGTTTAATTATATCTATACCGTGAATAATATTTTTGTTTTCAACATTTAAATAAGCTAATGCCTGTAAAAGATAGTTACCTATAAAACCAGAACACCCCGTAATTAAAATTTTTTTTTTAAAAGGTATATTCTTAGTTAAATTTTTTTTTATTAGATTTTCAAAATTAATTTTCATTTAAAAACTTTTAATTCTGGGAGAGGTTTAACATATTTGACTCTTTTTAAACCTTTTTTCTTCCACTTATTTTTTATCAGATCAAACATATGCCAAGCTAAAATAATAATTATATCAGGTTTATACTTTTTCATAAACGCACTTGACTTAATTTTTATATTTGTACCAGGTGCGTAATGATTTATTTTATTCGAAGATGGTTGTTCAAATATAACACTTGTATTTTTTCTTAAACTTGAAAAATAGTGTAATAAAACAGACGCCCTTGCAGGAAATGATTTTACAACGATTTTTTTTTTCATATTATTCTTTATAAAATTATCCATTTGTTTTTCGGCTTTGGAAATTTTTCCAAAAAAATTTTTATAGGTATTTATAGAAGATAATTTATATTTTTTTTCATTTGATAAAATTTTTAATATTCTGGAATTATATTTCTGCTTTTTTAGAGAAAAATGTGCCTGTATATTGCCACCATATCTTTCTGAATTAAAAGCATCAATTAAATGAAAATTATATTTTTTCATTAATATAATCAGACTCTTTAGAGAATAAGTTCTTAAATGTTCATGGTAGAAAGTATCAAATTGATTATGTTTTAAAACATCAACTAAATAATGATTTTCAATTACAAAAACTCCATTTTTTTTTATTAATTTTTTAGCCGATTTGATAAAATCTCCTAATTTATTAGAGTGAGCAAATACATTTGTAGTAACTATTAAATCTGCATTACCATAAATTTTAATTGCTTTTGATGATGCATCTGCATTAAAAAAACTATTAATAACTCTAATATTTTTCTCTTTTACATATTTATATGTATCTGTTGGTTCGATACCAATTAGTTTAGATATACCTGATTTTCTAAACTCATATAATAAACTTCCATCATTGCATCCAACATCAATAACTACAGAGGATTTTGTCAGATTATATATTTTTTTTAAATCAACGGATAATTTTTTAAAATTATCCACTACAGCTTTTGAAATCCCAGGAAGATAGTGATAATTTTTACTATATAAAGTTTTATCTCCAACTATATATCCAGTTTGTAATAAAGTGCACCTAGAACATAACATTACTTCCAATGGGTAAAATATAGTTTTTCTAGACTGATACTTAAAATGAATAAGGTCGTCTGCTAAGGGTTGATATCCAAAATCCATTACTTTTTGAATTTTACTTGAATTACATATTTGACATTTTTTAATTGGGCCTGTTTTGAAGTTATGATGTATTTTCATTTAGCGGTCTCTCTATCATTTGATGAATTATTATTCAATTTTTTTCGAATAATTAAATCTTTAGTTTTCTTATAAATTTTTTCACATAATTTGTGCGCAATTAAAACTTTGTATATATATTTTTTATTTTTTTTATTTTCAAAAATTTCTTTGCTTAAAAGAAGATTATCAATTGTTTTTTTTGTTAAATCAACTCTACTTTCTTTTTTTAGATTAAAAAGCTTATAATTAATAAAAAATTTAAAATTTTTTGTCCAGTCCTGAGATTTATTAATTAATAAAAAATTATTTTTTTTACTACTAAGACTTATTTTGTGCAGGTTGTTATTTGAATTTATATCGATATATAAATTAATAATAATTTTATTTTTAAAGATTTTTAATTTAATAAATGTATTTTTTTTTTTATTAAACTTAATTTCTTCGATAGTAAATTTAGTAAATTCATTTAAATTAAATAAATCAACCAAGTGATAAAATACATGTATACCATAATACTTAAGTATACCTCCTCCTAGTTTATCATTTGCTTTCCAGGTAGGAACTTTGTTTTTAAAGAATGCCTGTCTAAAAGACCAAATATAATTAACTTCACTAATACTTTTTTTATTTAATTCGACTTTTAATTTTTTATAAGACTTTAATTGTGTAAAAACAAAATTTACCAAAAAAGGAATTTTTAATTCAAAAAGTATTTTTAATATTCTTTGTGTTTCGGTTAATTCTGATGAAATAGGCTTTTCTAATAAAATGCCGTTTAATTTAATTTTTTTTTTTTTTAAAAATTTAATTATTTGATATTGTACAATTGGTGTAGTCGCACAAATGACAAATTGAAAATTATTTTTACTAAATGCTTTTTCATATGATTTACATCTAATAATTTTTTTATTGATTTTTTTTTTATGAATATTGGGACTACAAATATAAATTTGATAGTTTCTATAGTATTTAAGTAAAATCTTAAGATATACTTTACTTCCAAAGTTAGAGCCAATTAAAAGAATTTTTTTCATTTAAATTATAACAATAAATATTTTTTTATCTCATTTACAGTATTTGGTTTGCTAACTTTTAGAGAATTTATTAACTTTCTATTACTCCCTATTAATAATTTTTGTGTTTTATTACTAGAACTTTCTTTAATTTTGTTAAATGTAATTTTTTTTTTTTTTAAATTCTGTATTTGGAAGTAAGTTTATTATTTGTATAGGGGTCAAGCCTATCCCAGATGAACAATTGTATATGTCGAAACTTTTAAATTTCTTTTTTTTAAGAATTTTTAATACAATTTTATTAAAATAATTTATTGAAATAAAATCTTGTTTCAGTTTTGGATGATTAATTGTAATTTTATTTTTATATTTTATAAATTCTATAAGTTTATCTCTTCTATCTAAATATCCATAAATTGAGAAAACTCTTAAAATAATTACTGTGAATTTAAATTTTTTAGATATTTTTTTTAATAAGTTTGTATTTTTTAACTTTAAAATTCCATAATTAGTTGAAGGAAATGATTTAGAACTTTCATTTATTTTTTTTAAACTTCTTCCATATTCAAGTGATGATCCAATTTCAATAAAAAGATCTGGAGGGTTCAATCTCACATAATATATTAAATTTTTGAAAAATTTTTCATATCTTTTCTTAATTGATCCAAAATCATAATTATTATTATTATAATTATTTGTCCACCCTATTGAATTTATTATTATGTGATATTTTTTTAAGTTTATAAAACTTTTTTTTTGAAGTAAGTTTTTTCTAAATATTTTAATTCCATTTTTTTTAAGGAAATTTAATCTTTTTTTTTTTATATTATTTTTATTTTGGTTTGAGATTATTCCATGAACACAATAACCTTTATTTTTTAAAAAAACAGCAATATTTGTACCAATAAAAGATGTCAGTCCCAAAATTAATATATTTTTTTTCACCCTATAGAACTATTTAACTTTGTACCGTAATGAACTTCTTCTAAATAACATGGAATAAAAAAATTCTGATCTATAATATCTGTCTAATACATACTCGTCACTATACAAAGGGGCTATGTGTTGACCCTCATTTACATTGAAAGATTTTGTCAAAATTTCAATAAAAGGTTCTGTATCTTTATCCCTATCAAATTCTTCCCATTTATCTTTATATCCATACTCAACGCCTAATCTTTCAATATCTTTACCAACAATTAAAATAAAATTGTCATTATTTTTTTCTTGAATTTGCATACATTTTTCTACTTTAACTTTAATTAACTGACAAAATGGTCTTTTTTTTTTATTTTGCCAATAAAAATCTTCAAAATGATCATATGCGTCTTTCGCTATATAAAAGATACCTTCATCTTGAAGTTCTAGAACATAATTTTTTCTTAAATCTTGAACAAAATCTCTGTAAGTATGGCCCTCAATTAAAGAAGAGCCAACAAAAAAATAACTTACAATAATAGTTAGACCAGCAAATGCGAAAGATAATTTTAAGACAGTTTTATAAAATTTTGGAATTATTTTTTTAAAACCAATAAATGAATAAATAAATATAATAAATGAAAAAGGCAAAATATAGCTGTATTCAAATGGAGGTAATAATAATATGAAAATTGTCGATAATAAAAAGTATAAAATCATATAGAAGTTAAAAAAATTATTTTCTTTTTTTAAAATTTTAAAACCTTTAAACATTAAAAATAAAATAATTAACCCAAAAAAATAATATACATAAACGTTACTTGTAAACTTAGTCAACAAAAGAGGATAAGTGATAATTATAGAAAATCTTTCAAAATTTCTAATTAGGCTTTCGAATGTTAGATGGTTTTCATAAGATACAATATTTTTATCTAGGTATAGATAGTGATCTAAAAAAACATTATTTAAATAAGTGTAGTTAATTATTAAAAAAAAAATAATTAATTTTAAGATACCTAAAAAAATTAGGTACACCGGGATTTTTTTATTTTTTAGAAACAAAGAAAATATAAAGATACTTGCACATAATACTACATGTTGAAGTCTAAAATATACACCTATAATAACGAAAGACCCAAAAATTATCCAATAATATTTATTTGCTTTTTCTCCACTAGAAAATCTAAAAAAGCTAAAATAAAAATAAAGCAGTAAAGGAAAGTATAATGCCTCATTTGAAAAATTTCCTAATTGGTTCAGATTATACGGTTGAAGAAAAAAAATTGTAAAAATTAAATATTTATCAATTTTAGTTAAAATTTTTATATTTAATTTTAAAAATTCAGTAAAGACAACAACCCAAATTAAAGATATAATTGCATAGAATAATAAATACCAATACTTCTCTGAAATAAAAAAAATTAAATATTCAAAAAAACTTATACCAATCTGAAGGGTATATACTAGTGGTTGAACAGGAGGATATATAGCATATTGATTGATTTCATTATAATGGAAAAGTGACTGAGCTATAGAAAAATAATAAGGCCCATGCACTAACGGCAACCAGCCATTATTTGATGCACAATAAAGTCCTAGTGATATGAATAAAAATAACGAAAATAAAAATATATTTCTATATAATCTCATGAGAAAATTCGTCTAAAAAAATAAACTAAGTGTAAATAAATAAACCTCAAAAATTCTTCATGAATTTTAAAATTACTTATTTCTCCATGATATCTTATATTTACTTTTACATCCTGAGTTTCGGCTTTAATTCTTTTCAATTCATAGAGCATACTTGTCTCAAAAAAGAAATCATCTCTAATATTAGATAATTTTAGCTTTTTAAGGGTTTTATTGTTAATACAAATATATCCATTTAAAGGGTCACCCATTTTAAAATTTCCAATAAATAATTTTGAAACAATTGTTAAAATATAATTACCATAAAACCTAATTTTAGGACTTTTTGAAAAATATTTATTATCTAAGAACCTATTACCCTTAGTATAACATATTTTTTTATCATACATCGGTTTTATCAAATTTTTATACTCAGATGGATCCATTTGATTATCTCCATCTAATTTTATTATGTGATCAAAATTTTTATTTAATAAAAATCTATATCCAGATTTAACTGCACCTCCAACTCCTTTATTATATTTATGAAATAATACTTTTACCTTTTTGTTAGATTTAAATTTCTTGGATATAAAAAAACCACTTTTTTCTGGACAATTATCATCGACACAAATAACAAAATTAAAATATTTTAAACACTTTTTAACTACAAACAAAATATTATTTTTAACTTTATAACAAGGTATTATTACAGCAATATTAGTTTTTTTTTTCATTTAAAGGATAGTTGTATAAATAAAGAAGAAACCCAAAAGGTAAAAAGTAAATAACATTAAGCCAATTTGTAAAAAAATTTCCAGAAGGGACTAGTGGAAATAAATTTATAATGAATGATCCTAAAATACAAACTCTTGCATTATAAATATTTAAATTGATTTTAATCTTATTTAAATAATTTTTTAAAAGTAAATAGCAAAAAAAGAAAAAAAGCATTAATACAATTGTAAAACTAATTATACCACTCTCTGCTAATAATTGGATATATGTATTGTGTGGATGGCTTGAACACCCTATATCTTTTTGAAAATCTTTACATTTATATCTAAAAGATTTTAGACCGTGACCAAATAAAGGTTTGTCTAAAAACATTTTGTAGGCAACTTCATAATGTTTTGTATGTCCAAGAGAAAAAATATATTTGGGCATCTTGCAGCATATTATTTTTCTTGGATTCTCACCATCAGTTGGTTTTTCCTCAAAAATGCCAAATCCTACAAAAATTTGATTGAACATTCTTTCCCTCATGTCTTCGTTTATATTAATTATTGTAATAGGAATTATTAATAATAAAATTAATGCAGAAATTTTATAAACTTTACTAAATCTTAAAAAAATAATCAGTATTAAGATAAAAAATATTAACAAAAAAAAAGATGTTCTTTCACCTGATAAAAAAATTAGAATTACATAAAAAAAAATAAATATTAAAAGAAGAAAATTATTTTTTCTAGGATTTAAAAAATATACACATAAAAAAATAGGAAGAATTCTTAACAAATAACTACCTAAAATCCATTCATCTCCAAAAAAGCCACTTAATCTTTGATTAGCATAAGGCCTCTCAAAACCTAGTAAATTAACGTCAAAAAAAAATTGGTAATAGCCATCAATGACTGTCACCAGAAGAGTTAAAAAGAAAAATGGAAAAAAATTTTTAAAAAAGTCATCATTTTTTTTTATCAATAAATATAAAAAAAATCCAAAGATTAGAAACCTAATATGAAATAATGATTGTTTCAGAGATATAACTTTTAAATCCGATAAAATAGAACTTAAGACAATTATTATCCAAAAAATTAAGTAACAATAAAAAATTTTATTTTTAAATAATTTAAAATTTTTGTTTAACAGGCAATAATATAAAAATAAAATTGAGAACAGTGAAAGGATTAAGTCTGGAATTGCAGGTCCTAAAATTAAAAAAAGTGGAAAAAAATAAATTAAATAACTAACTTTTTTATCAAATATTTTTTGCATAGTTATAATTTAATTTAAATATTAAAAAAAACGCTAAAATAAATCCGAAAGTAATTGACTTATAAGTGGCTGAGAATATTAAAGGATAACCCAAACTTCCCAATAAAGATATATAAATATTTCTCGCACTTGGAACTAATAAGTGTGAATACAAATAAAGCTTAATTAATTTGTTGAATACTAACATAAATACAAAAATTAAAAAAATAATACCAAAAATACCTAATTTATAGATATAGTATAGAACAAAACTATGGAAGAATAATACCACACTGTTGTTTACAGGATTTAAAAAGATTGCACCAAATCCTTTTCCCAATATCAAATTGTTCAAATTAAAATTATTTATTATAAACAAGTATTCTTTAAATCTATTGTTATCCAAATATACACTAAATTTTTTGATTTTATGATCATGCAAGAAATTATAATGTGTTAAACTACTAAGTTCTGCTGACCATAAAAAAATATGGTCTAAAACAAACAATAAAACAAATATAAAAAATAAACTATAAATAATTTTTTTTCTTTTGTTGAATAAAAAATAAAATAATAGGTAGGATACAAAAAAAAAATAAATAAAAAAAGTATTTATGAAAAAAATTATTGAAAATAAAAAGCCGTTCAATGATTTTTTTTTAACACATATAAAAAGAATTAAGGTTATAAAAATAAATAAAATTGGACCTCTTAAGGCATAAATATCAATTACAGAAATTGGAAAAAATAATAAAAAGGAATATTTGATATATTTATAAAATTTTTTTTTTTCAGCACTCTCGTACATTTTAAGTAAAAAATATATTGTACTTAGAATTATTGTGTTCTCTAAATATAAAAAATAAAATTTTGAAACTTTATCAGGATTATCTATTGGATATGTATTAGAGTTATAAAAAAAATTATAAAAAATTAAAGTTTTAATTGAAAAAATAAATCCTGTAACAACTAAAACTTTAAATAAAAATTTAAGATATTTTACATTTTTTTCTTGAAAATAAACTAACAAAAAAATTGATAAAATTGAAGAAACTCCAAAAATATCTCTAATTATATTATCTTTAGAATTATTAAGCTTAAATCCCATAAAAGTTCCATAGACAAGGAAGCTAAGAATTAAAATTGACCAAATATTATTTTTTAAAAATTGTTTTATGTTTGACTTAATAATTTCTATTAAAAAAATAAAGCCAATTAACAAGGCCACAAATAGCATCAAATAATGTTCGAAACTTAGAATTCTGGGAACATTTGATGAAAATAAAGAGTATATTAAAAAAAAAATAGTAACTAAAACCATTAGATAATCAGCTATCAAAAAATTTGATAACAGTTTTTTAGTTTTTGATATAAGCATATTAAAATTATAAAGATGAGCTTAACAGTATGCATACCAACCTTTGAGGAAGAACTAAATATAAAAAAATGTCTTAATAAGCTAAAATGGGCAAAACAAATTTATTTATTAGATGGAAATAGTAAAGATAAAACACTGCAAATTGCAAAAAAATTTAAGAATACAAAAATAATTAAACTCAACAAAAATATTGAATATACAAAAAAACTCAACTTTTTGTTAAATTTAAATAAAAAAAAATGGGTATTAATGCTTGATGCAGATTATGTTTTATCGCATGAACTAATTAAAGAAATTAAAAAATTAAATTTTAAAAAGTTAGAAAAAGAAAAAGTATTTGCCTTAAAGGTAAAAATATATAATAAAATTTTTAAAACTATAATAAAAGAAAATTTATACCCTAGGAAAATTGTAATTTTCAAAAATCAAAATACTTATTATAAAAAAATTGGTCATGGAGAAAGATTAATTTTAAAATCAAAAATTAAGTTATTAAAAGGTTCCATATACCATGAAAATTTGAATGACCTATATAACTTTACAAAATGGAAAAAAAATCAAATAAATTACTCAATAATTGAAGGATTAAAGATTTCTAATCAAAAATTTACAAAACTTAGAATTCAAGATTCAATAAGGAGATTTCCACCTTTAAACATCATTCTCCTTATTATTTATTTGTTGATAAACAAGAAAATATTTATTTATAAAAAAGCTGGTTTTTATTATTTATTTCAAAGACTATATTTTGAAACTCTATTATCTTTTTTTATAATTCAGAATTATTTAAAAAATTTAAAAGATAAAATTTTTTTTAGTAATTAAGTTATTATTTGATTTATCAGATAAAACAATTAATATATTCTTACTACTCGAACAACTTTCAAATCTAAATATTGTTTTTTTTGGTATTTCTAAAAAATTATTCACTTTAATTATTTTTTTTATAATTTTATTTTTTTTATTAAATTCGACTTTAAAAATTCCATTGATACAAAATAATATTTTTTTACAATTCATATGCTGCCTCCATTTTCTTAGTTGTTTACCTTTCATTTGGACAGAATAAATTTCTTTAATACTAAATTTTTTTTTTTGATGATCAAAAATTTTTATAATTTTACTTTTAAATAAATTAATTTCTTTTGCTTTATTTATTCTCATTTGGATTTTTGCTCATATATTTCTCAATTTGATTTTGTGTAAATTTCATAATATATTTTTTTTTTGTGAAATAATTTAAGTACCATTTACATACAAAGTCACAAGTTTGATTAAAATTCAGCCTACTTTTCCATCCTATTTTTTTATAAATTTTGTTAGTATCAAGATTTAATTTGATTGATTCTGTAAATTGCTTTTTCTTATTATGAACAATTTTGTTTTTTGCCCCCCAAATATTTACTACTTTTGTTATTAATTCTTTGACGGTTGCGTTGCTTTTAATATTCGGGCCAATGTTAAAGGTTTCTCCATTAATTAAATTCTTATGTTTCATAAGATAAAAACCCAAAAATAAGTAAGCAGAAACTGGTTCTAAAACATGCTGCCAAGGCCTATTTGCTTTTGGATGCCTTAATTTAATATTTTTTCCCGACCTTATGCTTTTAAATACATCTGGAATAATTCTATTGTATGTCCAGTCACCTCCCCCAATAACATTACCTGCTCTTGCAGATACACAAGAAATATTTTTTTTTTTAAATAAGTAAGACTTATAATAATTTTCAAAAAATAACTCTGCTATTGCTTTTGAACCACTATATGGATCTACACCTCCCAGTCTATCCTTCTCATTATAATATCCTTTTTTTGAGGGGTAGTAACATTTATCACTGGTTATAATTACAGTATTAATTTTTTTATCTGTTTTTCTTAAATATTCCAAAATATTAGCTGTTCCTATTGAGTTAGAAAAAAAAGTATCCATGGGATTGTCAAAACTTTTTGAAACTATTGATTGAGCTGCCAAATGAAAAATTAAATCTGGTTTAATATAATTAATTTTATTTGCTAATTTCTCATAATTTTTAATATCAAAGTAACTGGTATTAATTTTTTTATTTAAACCAATTTCTCTGTACAATGATGGTTTTGTAGGTATGTTTTTAGATATACCATAAACTTTTGCACCAAGCATTAACAACCATAGTGACAACCATGAACCTTTAAATCCTGTGTTCCCTGTTACTAAAACTTTTTTATTCTTATAGTATTTTAAACTTTTAAAATTTAATTTTACCACTTTTAAGTTCCTCTAAAATTTTTATTTTATCTCTTGGCGTATCCATACATTGCCAGAAACCTTTATGTTTATAAAAAGCTAATTCTCCCTTTTTAACAATTTTTGGTAAAGTTATTTTTTCTAAATTTTCGTCTTTTTTGAGATATCTAAATATACTATTATTCATAACAAAAAAACCACCGTTTATCCACGTTGCTTCTTTTTGATGTTTTTCTGAAAACTCCTCGACTTTGTTTTGATCCTTTTTAAATTTGATGCCTCCAAATCTTGGGGGTATTTTTACTGCAGTGACTAAAGCCGCACATTTTTCTTTTTTAAACAAACTAAGAGTTTTATTTACATTAACATCTGACAGACCATCACCATAAGTTACGTAAAAATATTTATATTTTTTTAATAAATTTTTTAAATAAAATATTCTACCACCTGTTGACGTTTTTAAACCTGTATTTATCACTTTTACGAAATACTTATTTTTTATTTTAGAATGTAAAAATTTATTGTAAATATTTTGTTTTATTTTTATTGAGCTAGAATTATCAAAAAATAAATTACTATCATTTAAATTATTGAAATATTTAATTATTTTTTTATATTTATATCCACCAGAAATTAAAAATGTTTTAATTCCATTTTTTCTGTAAAAACTAATTAAATAGTATAATAAAGGTTTTTGATTAAGTTGTATTAGTGGCTTTGGTTTATTGACAGTTTCGTTTGATATCCTTGTTCCTAAACCGCCTGCTAGTATAATTGTAATCATTAAGTTGTATTTATTTCCGTATAATTTAAATATATTTACATTTATAAGATCATGATTTATTTAGTAATATCCCAAATCTTAATAGGTTTATTATTTATTAAGTTTTATAAATATCTTCCAGTATTAATTATACAAAATAATATAAAAATTCACTCAGGTGGATATTTATTTGCAATTTCCTTAATAAATTTTTATTTTTATTCCTATATTTTTTTAGATAAAAGTTTTGAGCTAATTTTGTTTCCACTAATTGCTTTTATTATTGGTGCTATAGACGACAAATTTAATATAAATCCATTAATTAGGATTTTTTTATTAACAGTACTTATATTAAGTCTAGTAAATTATAACTCGGACTATAATATAAATTTCTTAATTTTTGACGGTAAAATTTTCAAAGTAAATTCTCCTTTTGATTTAATTTTTACATGTTTGTGTTTCTTATTATTACTAAATTCAATTAATTTTTCTGATGGAATTAATTGTCTAGCTGGTTTGATTTTTTTATTTTATTTTGCCTATATGGGGATAAAATTTGAGAAAAATGTATATTTGCATTTAATAATAATTTTTTCTTTATTTTTATTTTTATTTATGAATTGGAAAAATAAGTGTTACCTTGGTGATGCAGGTGTTTATTTACTTAGTTTTTTAATTTCTCAAATTATAATCTTAAATTACAAATCAAATTATCAAAATTTTAATGTTGAAGAAATTTTTTTGATTTTATATTTACCGGGCTATGATTTATTGAGGTTATTTTTTTATAGATTATTTAAAAAAAAGAGTCCGTTTGAGGGTGATAAAAACCATATACATCACTTGTTATTAGCTAAGATAGGAAGCTTAAGAACTTTATTTATTTATCTAGTCTCGCTTTCGCTACCTGTAATTTTTTTAAGTCTACTTAATATAAACTATTTAATATGTATAGTACTTAGTGTACTAATTTATATTTCATTGCTTAATTATGCAAAAAATTAGTACTATATGCTCTTCTTATAGAAGTTATGGTAAAATAGACATTTTGATTAATAGCTTTGATAAACAAAAATATAACAACAAAGAACTTATTGTTGTCGATGGGTCTAGCGAAAAAGAAGATTTTAATATAATCACTAAAAAATTTTATAATAAGAAATTTATAAAATTTTTTCATTTTCCCAATGGGACTATATATGAGTGTCTCAATAAAGGTATTTCTGAGAGTGATGGAACTATAATTAATATTATGGGAGACGATGATTTTTTTTTTAACACCGAGACGTTTAATGAGGTTAACAATGAATTTAATAAGGGAATCAATTTATTTTATGGTGATACTATTTTCAAAAAAGATGAAAAAATTGTTAGGTACTACAAATCATTTGAAATTAAAAAAGGTTTCATCAAATTAGCGTTTATACCATCTCACACATCGTCATTTATAAGTAGAAATTTATACGATAAAATTGGTGTATATAACACCTCTTACAAAATAGCTTCAGATCTTGACTTTTATTTTAGATTATTAAAAGAAAAAAATTTAAGACATGTTTATAAAAGTAAACCAATTACAATTATGACTGATGGTGGAAAAAGTAATAAATCACTAAATAATGTTTATAAGTCAAATATAGAGGCTATTACCATAATGAAGAAAAATAATTTAAAATTTCCTTTATTGAGAGTAATTATAAAATTATTAATTAAGGTTTACTTATTGATAAATTTTAAAATAAAAAAAAACTTTATTGATTATGGTTGAGAAGAAACATAAAGAATATGTTTGGAAAAATGATACTGAAGATAATTCTTTTAGTTATTTAAGCAAAACAATAAATAAAATTATAGATAAAAAAATTAAGAATAGAAAATACCTTTTAGATATAGGTTGTGGAAATGGTTACCTAACAAAAAATATATCTCAAAAATTTCAAGAGGTTACTGCAATAGATGATTCGGTGTCTGCTATAGATAATGCAAAGAAAAATTATTCGGGTAAAATTAAGTTTCTTGGCTCTTCACTGCAAAATTTCAAACACGAACGAGAAGTAGACTGCATTACAGCTATCGAAGTAATAGAACATGTATATTCACCTGATGATTTTTTGGAACAAATTTATAATTTATCAACAAAAAATACTAAAATAATTATATCAACTCCATATCACGGTTTTATTAAAAACTTATTGATATTACTAACTGGAAATTTTGATAATCATTTTAATCCTTTATGGGAACACGGACATATAAAATTTTTTTCAAAAAAAACTTTAAAAACAATAATAAATCAAAATAGATTTAAAATAATTGCTACCTTTTATTCGGGAAGGTTCTTTCCGATTTCAAAATCGATGATTTTAGTGATAGAAAAGATTATTTAAATAATTTTAAATATATTGATTTAGTTAAAAATTTAATAATATTTTTATTACCTTTAAATTTTGTTAAAGATTTATAAAATTCTTCCTTCAGTATAGAGTTAAGGAGTTTTTGTGAAATGATATTATTAGATCCTGTCTCCTTCAAAACAAATTCTTTTTGATCATCGCTAATATAATTATTCAAACCAAAAAATAACTTTTTAACTTTCTTTCCATATTCATAGTCTGTCACTTTATATTTTAATGGTTTATTTTTATCACCCGAGTGATTGTAGTAAATTGGCTCTTTTCCGATTAATGAAAATGGCACACCAAGATCAACTGAATACAAAATATAAGTCCCTAGTTTGTTTGACATTGAGTATTCATAATTTTTCAAAATATTATAAAAATTTTCTGTAAAAGAATTATTAAAAACTTTTCCTGCTGTATAAACATTATAACCTAAATCCTTATATTTTTCTTTATCTCTTAAATAATCTATCCAATGTAAACAAATATCTATAGGTTTAAAATGAAAATCAATTTCATTTATCATTTTATGAATGTCATAAGGATTGATATTTTGACCTATTTTATCTGTGGAATGTGAAGGGAAAAATATTGTTTTTTTTATTGTATTTTTAACAATATTATTTTTTTTTTTGTAAATTACAAATGGAGCACCAGCTATAAACGGTTTTTTTTTTGTTAAAGTTTTAAGGTTATTAAATATTCTTTCACCCCAACATAAATAAATATCAGAAAGATGATTTATAGTTGAAACTTTAGTTGGAATATCTTCTAAGGATAAACCATGATCATAACCTGGCAAAAAAGGATAAAACCCTGGTAAATTTGCATGATCTAAATATATTTTTTCAATACCATATCCTGAAGTCATGCTATTAATTTAATTCTATTGTTAATTCTGAGTCTTTAAATAAATTTCTATCATGCGAGATTACAAGAACAGTTTTGTTTTTTCTTAGTGATTTAATTAATTTTTCAACTATTAAAGTATTTTCAATATCCAAATTACTGGTTGGTTCGTCAAAAATTATTAATTCTGCATCATTGTAGATTGCTCTAGCTATAGCAATTCTTTGGACTTCTCCTCCAGATAAATTTTTACCATTTTCACTTATCATATTATTTAATGAAAAATTTTCTTTAGAATTTAGATTAACTGCCTTTAAGGCAAATTTTAATTTTTCCTCATTAACAATATTGTTACCAAAAAGTATATTATTTTTTATAGTATCGTTAAATAAATAAATATTTTGAGATACTAAACCAATATTGAGCATCCATTTTTTCTTTAGATCATTATGATTAATATTATCAATAAATATTTGACCCGATGATGGTTTTAAAAATCCTATCAAGAGATGACTTAAAGTTGTTTTTCCTGATCCACTTTGTCCAATAATTTTAATTAAATCACCTTTTTTAATTTCAAAATTCAAATTTTTCTTAAATACATTTCTTTTTGAGTTTATGAATTGGAAATTAATATCTTTAAAATTTATAGAATTTTTAAACTCATAAATATTATTTTTTTCATGATTTAAAATATTTAAATTATCTAATTCATCATGTATTAGGTTTAGTGTTGCTTGACCATACCTCATATTGTTTATACTTTGGTTAATTCTGCTCACTAATGGTACAAACCTAATTAGTGCTGCCAAAAAAAGCATTGAGACTTCCAGATCTATATCTTTGGGTTCAGTGTGACTCATTATTGAGAAAAGAAGAAATAATATTAAACTGGATATAACAATTACTTCAATAACTATTCTTGGAATATTACTTAAAAACAGGTTTTTTCCAGCATAAAAATAATTTTTATTATTGTCATTTTGAAATTTATTGTAAAAAAAATTCTCTCTTCCATAAATTTTTATTTCCTTTATTGACTTCAAAATATTTTGAAGATGATTAAGTCTAGTCTCATCATAAAACTGTCTTTTTGATCCATACGAAATAAATATTTTTTTTATCGAAAAAAAAATTAAAAAAATAATAATTGAAAATATTATAAGCAGAATAAATTTTTGAGCATCAATTATTAATAAAAAAAATAATATTCCACATAAAATTAAAATATCATTTATTAAGTAAAAACCAGGTCTTATTATATTTTCAATAAATTCGTTGGCTTCTTTGTAAATATTTCTAATCATATAAGAACTATTTTTATAAATATGAAATTGAAAGGGTGCTTGAATATATTTGGTTAACATTTTATTACCTATACTTGCACCTATCTGATAAACTTTTGATGAAAGGTAGAAATGACCAAAAACATAAAAAAATACCTTAATAATATAAATGGTAAGGATTATAATTATTATTAGTAATATTTGATCAAAGTTATTTAGCTTAAAAAAAAATTCTGGAATTAAATCATATTTTTTTAATTGATCAGTTTTTTCTAGTAGTACCGTAAAAAGAGGAATAACCATCGCAATGTTAAAAACCTCCATACATGTGTTGATAATGTTTAATCCAAGAATATTAAAAAAGGCTTTTTTTTTAGAATTAGGAAAAATTTTTTTGATCTTATTAATGTATATTTTCATGACTAAATATAGTTCACTATACTTTTTTTAAATTCATTTTTGAAAAGTATTTTTAATACAGCTTTATTTTGTTTTGTTAAAATTTTATTATAAAATTTATTATCTCTAACAAGTCGTTGAAATAAAATTGTTAAATCCTTGTGATTTTTACATGAATATACTAAGTTTAAATATTTATAGAGACTCTGTATTTTATTATTTATATTAAATTCATATACTTTATTTTTTTTATTTTCTCTTCCGTACTTATAATATTCGATAACTAATTTTTTTTGAAAAGCACATTCTAAACTTACTCCAGATTTAGATGTTAAAATAACAATCTCGCAAAATTTAAGCGTACCCGATATACTTAAATTAGTTTCAATAATGGAAACTTTTTTTGATAAATTTGTAAATTTACTTAAATTAAATTTGTTTCTTGGGTGATTTTTAATAATTAGGTCATATCCAAATTCCTCAGCAATTTTTATTACACTTTTTATTTTATTTACGATTTCTTTATTGCCTAAATAAGTTTTTTTTCCTAAGATTAAGAAAATATTTTTTTTTTTAATTTTTAAATTGCTTATATTTCTATGAGAATGGAGGTATTTAGTCCAATCTTTTGTTAATCTGGGAAATCCTAAAACTTTTAAGATTATATTTTTTGGTGCAAATTTTTTAAAGTAATCAAGTTCGTCCTTATTCATAGAAAACAATATTGTTTTTTTGGGAAATTTGCTTAATTGATATTGTCTTAATTTGAAACTGTCTCGAAATAGTTTATCTGATATATTTCGAGATTTATTCATAAAGTTGCCGCGTAATACAATTCCATGGGGAAATAATATAAATTTTGCATGTGGGAATTCTCTAATCCAATAAAAATAATTTGCATCCCAGTCTGCACACAGAATCGTATCAATTTTAATATTACTATTTTTTAAAAAATTTATATTTTTAATTGTAGTTTCGTTTGACTTGATGTTTTTAAAATAGGATTTTACTTTAAATATATTAAAATTTTTTAGCTTAATAAAAATATATTTAGGATAAATTAACATATTTAAGATTAATTTAAAAATACTTGTTTTTTGATTTTTATTTTTTGTTTCAATAATTAAAGATATTTTATTTAAAATATTATACAGGTCTTGATAATTCTTTTTTTGACTTAACATTTGTATAAATTTGAATGAAGAATAAATAGTATTTTTTTTATCATGTATATCTTTCAAAATTGGCAGAATAAAATCAACTTCACCCCATGAGTTGTTAAAGAGAACCAAACAGTTTTTTGATTTCATTCTCTTATTTTTTTTTTAAAACAAGTGAAAGCATACTTCCCCAGAAAGGAGGGCTTAGTGTTGATAAACTTTTTTTTAAAATATAATTTTTAATTAATTTATAATCTTTCATTGGATTAGCGTATGGTGTCTCTAAATATTCATACTTTTCATCGATTTTATCAAATCTTCTTTTTCCACATAATCTCCATAAAGTTTCAGTTGAAAAAATATTAATATGTTGAATAGGACTCCATAAATTCCATCTGGATCTGTAAATCCATGCTGCAAATGAATCTGCATTTGGAGTTGCACAAAAGAAAAGGTATCCATTTTTTTTTAATAATTTAAATGCTCTATTTATTGCTTTTTTAGGGTCATACATATGTTCAATAACTCCTCTAAAAATTATTAAATCAAATTTTTTTTTTATTTTATCTTTTCCCAAATTTGCATTAATGATTTTGATTTTAAATTTTTTTTCACCGATTTCTTTTGAACGTTTATCAATATCAAGCCCTAATTTATTAAATTTATTAGAAAATTTTGATAAGAAATATCCTCCACCACAACCTACATCCAAAATTGAGCCTTTTTTTACGTATTTGTTAATAAAATCTCTATCATTTAAATATTGCTTATCTCTTAGTTTCATTTTTTTCTTAACAAGCAAACGTCTATCCATATTTAATTGATAATAAAAATCTAAACCTTTCTCGTTGATGCAGGGATCTATTGATATAAAATTACACTTTTCACATTTTATAGCCTTAAAATATTTATCCGTGGCCCAAATTGATTTTTTTCTTTTGTTAGAGTTATTTCCACAAACACTACATCTCCTTACCTTGCCCATATATTTTTTAAGAATTTTATAGTTGGGTGTAATTTGCATATTAAAAATTTGGTCTGACTTTTAATTCTTTTATTATTTTTTCTGCAATTTTTAAATCATAAATATTGTGAATATCAACCATATCTATTTCGGAGTCGTTAATTACATGCTTTACTCTCTTTCCTATCCTGTTTGATGAAGTAATACATCTATTTCTTGTTGCAAGGCATAAACCAGTATCTTCTCTAAATATTGGAGGTTTTTTTTGCCTTGGTAAATATATTTTGGAAGTATTTAATCTTTTTAATTTTTGCCCATCTTTTTTCCAAAAATTTTTATGCACAGGTGTTACTACAAAGGAGGAGTCTACTTTTCTATTTCTTAGAAGATTATCTATACAAATGTTTATCAATTTTAAATTTCTAAATATATCCGTAGTTTGAAAATATACTACTATATCTGGGGAATAATTTCGCTTTTTTTCAAGTTCATCTAAAAAATTTCTTAAAGAAGATTCGGTTGAGGTAGTATGGTTAGAATATTTTTTTTTTCTTAAAAAAGGAACTTCAGCTCCATAATATTTTGCAGTTTTTGCTATTATATTACTATCAGTTGAAACAAAAATTCTCTCTATTTTCTTTGAACTTTTTGCTGCCTCTATTGCATAATACAAAAGAGGTTTACCACTTAATTTTATAATGTTTTTATTTTTTAAACCTTTTGACCCACCTCTAGCTAAAATCACAGATGCAATCTTTAATTTTTTCATTTTTAAATTTTTCTAAAGTTTTTAAAGCTTTTACTATCAATGTCAGTGATACGAAGACTTTGAATTTTATTTTTAATATTATAAAGACCATTTTTATCTTCACTTATTAATAGGCCTTGACTAGCAATTTTAGTTTTAACTATTGAACCTAATCCATATATAGATGAAAAAAAAGGCTTTTTTTGAGATCTATTATTTAATTCTTTACCGTAAATTTTATAAGACATTGAAATTTTATCGTAAATAAAATTAGTGTTAAAATCTTTATATGTTGGAATTATGGCCTCGTAACCAGTTGAGCATATTTGATTAATTACATCTTTAATTAAGTTATCAGGTCTAAACAAATAATCCCCATTTAAATACAAAACGTAATCAGAATAAAAAGAGCTATTTACAGATTTTTTTACACTTTTTTTAAGAATGTTTACTAAACTTAATTTTTTGCTTTTCTTTATTACTTTGAATTCTGTTGGAATAGATTTTAACGAAAACGAGTTTGGTTTTACGAAAATGATTTTTTTATTTAACTTAAGATCTTTAATTTGATTATAGAGCTTATTAAAAGCAGTATCGCACAAATCATTTTTTTTATAATTTGTAAAATTTAATATTATTAGTAGTTTAATATTTTCTGGTCTTAAGGTTTCAGGAATTGTAAGAAAGTTTTTACTTTCAATTTTTTCTATCACATCAATTGTTTTTTTTAATCTATCTTTATTTGAACCATGGTGAATTCCATGATAATGAAAAACATTTGATTTTGGTTCGTAAATTATCCAATATTTAAGATCAATTATTTTTTTTGACCAATCTCTATCCTCAATATTTGTTAATTTATTACTAAAATTAACTTTTTTCCAAATTGATTTTCTTATTGCGCTATTGGCATTATGAAAAAAAGAGCCTTTTTTTTGAATTATACGTTCATTACCAAATGTGATGTACAAATCTCTTATATCCTCTGCATCACTAAATTTAATTGGTGATTGTTTGCCATAAACCGCAGCTACTTTTGGATTTTTAAAATTTAATATTAAGGATCCAAGCCATGTATCTTTTTCTGGGATACAATGTGCCGATAAATAAATTAAAAATTCACCTTTAGCTATTTTTGAGCCAAGATTTAGTGATTTTCCAGGTACAAATTTTTTAATTTTAATAATTTTATTAACATCAAAAGTTTTTGCAATTTTAATTGTATTATCAGAACTATGATTATCAACAATTATAATTTCATATTCTTTAAATTTTTGTTTTCTAATAGCTTTTAAACAGTGGCCTATCCAATCTTCCTCATTAAAAGTTCGAATTATTATTGATGCTTTATATTTCATTGATTTAGATTATTTGTTTTCTTTTTAAAATTAACATTCCATAATTTAAAGATAATAATGCAGGCAATTGATCATGAAACTCAATTATCGCAAAATTGTCGTCTTTGATGTCTGTATGATTTAAACTAAAATATTGTTTTGAGGTATGGTGTAAATATCTTAATCCTGTTTTGTTTAAATCTTTAAAAGGTTCAATCATAATTATATATTTTCTAGCTACTCTTTTTATTTCTGAGAGAACATCATATTTAATGTTATCCATTTGTTCCAAGGCTAAATTAGAAAATACAAGATCAAAGGATTTATCGCTAAATTTTAAAGACTTTGCATCTTGATTTTCAAATTTTAATTTTGGATTATTTACAGCATTATTGAATTGAAAATTTAATTTTTCTTTAAAAATTGGATCTACAGGATTTTTTTTTTGATCATTTGCATATTTAATTCCCTCAATACTTTGATCAATTCCAAAAAAATTTGTTTCTAAAAATATGTCTGCCAACAATTTTAGCGTGATACCTGGACCACATCCTATTTCTAAAACTGAGCTAGGTTTCAATTCTTTTATTTGATTTATAATTAAAATTTGCTGTATCTTTGTTGTCAAGCACGAATGGGCTAAAAAAATTTCTTTATATTTGTACAAAGAGTAGTTATTTGAATTTATATCAAAATGTTGTACTATTTGATCTATATTCCATATTCTTTCATATCTTTCTTTAGTAAAGTTTTGAGATCTTTTAAAGTTTTTTAAAATGGAAAAAATATAATTTTTAATTTTTAAATAATAATCCTTAACTAAAATAACATAAATTTTAATTTTACTTTGACTAACATTTGAAGAATAGAATTCAATAATTTTTTTAAATTCCTCAATATAGTTGCTCATATATTATTAATAAATTAATTAAAATAAAAAATTTCTTAAAAGTTTAAAGCTTTCAGAAAACTTTCTAGGTTTTGCAAAATATCTTGACCAATAATCTGTTAAAAAAATATCCTCAGAAGAATCTTCATATTCAAAATAATTAATATTATCTTTTTTTCCTGGAATTGCGTTTAAATGAAACAATAAAATTGTTCTAGTTTCATTCTCTGATGGGATACCTGCTCTATGTATACATTGTGTAGTATTAACAAATAAACTATCCCCTTTTTTTCCAACGTTTTTAAAAATTAAATCTTTAGTATCTTTTTCATTATAAGAAAACCTATTTTTATATTTTGTAATCTTTATAAATTTTTCTAAATTTGGTTTGGGTACAAAATGTAAAGGACCTTTTTCATTATTTACATTTTCTAAATTAATAAATAATTTAAAATAAGTAAAGTGATAATTATCTGTATGATATTTTTCTGAAAAAAATTGTTCTTTTTTATTCTCTTTCTGATCAAACCCATGATTTGTGAAAATTTTGACATGACTTACGATTATTCTCGATGAATAAAAATCAGAAAACTTTTTTATTTCATCTTTAAAATTATTAATAAAAAAATTTTTAATTAAAATTTTTAAATGCTCGTTAAATAAATAATTTGTAACATTATTTGAATAATCTTTATGAGTTTTATTTAAGTTGTATTTTATTGTATCTATTTCAGCCTCTTTAATTGATATTGAAGTTGAATAACCATTTTTAATAAAATTTAAGACTGTTTGACTATCAAAATTAGATGTTGATTTAAAAATTTTGTAGATTTTATTGAATAAATTATAGCTTATATTATTTTGATTTTTAAAGATAGATAAAGATATTTCATTTTTGAGTGTTTTTAGCACTATGTTTTACTCCATCTCTGCCTCATATTATTATGAACATCTAACTCGATATCTTGCATTTCAGGTCCAAGATCGTTATTGATAGTATTAAAATTATTCCTATAATCTGAGAGAATTTTCATCTCGTGAGGTAATATAGAAAATTGATTATCTCTTCCAGGTAAACTGTTATCGATAGTAAAATGCTTCTCTATAAATTCCACACCATAATTAATAGCTCCAATTGCATCAACAATTCCTTTGTAATGTCCGCTATATCCAACTCTAGTAAAATATTTTTTTAAAAAATCAATTCTTGGTAAATTTACATTTTCTGCAGGAGTAGGATAGGATGAAACACAGTGGAACAAAACAAACTGATCCCCCTGTATTTCCTTTGATAATTTTTTTATCTCATCAAGTTTTGTTGCTCCTGTGCTAATAAAAATTTGTTTATATAAGCTTTTAGCTCTACTTATTAATTTTTCATTGTTTATTTCCATACTAGCAATTTTTATTGATTTTAAATTTAAATTTTTTAAAAAATCAAAATATTTTGGGTTGAAAACTGATGTAAGAAATTCAATGTTAATCTTATCGCAATACTCTTTTAACTCCATATGCTTTTCTTTTGAAAGTTCAGCTTTTTTATATAGGTCTATTCTTCCATCTTTATCCCAAGCTCCTGGTTTTAAATCATTAGTAGACCATGTCTGAAATTTAGCATAATCAGCACCTGACTCTTTAGCTGATACAATCATTTCTTTTGCTAAAACCATGTCTCCTATAAAATTCCACCCTATTTCAGCAATTAATTTACATTTATCTTTCATATCCTCTCTTTTCTTAATCTAATAAATTTATTTTATCAAACAAAGTATAATATTTTTTTTCATCATTTAACTGGATTCTACTATCGTATCTCCCTCTTTTATCAATTAAATGATATTTGTAATATTTACCAAGTAATTTTTTAATATATTTTACAAAAAAGTCACTTAAGAAATTAAGAGTTATATGATACCCAGAAACTAATTTTGAAACATTTTTAGATTTTTTATTTTTGTTTAAAAAATTATCTATGTAATTTGCATATTCTTTGCATCTATTGCCATCAATTAAATGAAAATGTTCATTTATATAATTTTGCATTTTTTTTTCATAATTTTTTATAATCTCAGATGAAATTTTCTTTTCCAATATATCTGTAAGAGAGTAATTTAAATTTTTAAAATCTGAAGTATTTTGTAGACCTAAATTTACATGATCTTTAGATAATATGCTCATAGATAGTTTATCATCAAAGTTTAACTCAATGTTAGGTAATCCATAAATATATGACTCTGGTATAGTGGAACAACCAGATTTACCAACATGTAAATCAGATAAACAAAATAAATCATTAATTGGTGCACCATACATAAGAGTTACTGAAGGATATTTCTCCTTAAATTTATACCAAAATTTAATATTATCGTTTGGATGAGGTTTTAAAATTAAATTAAATTTTTGACTTTTTTCTAATAAATTCTCAATAAATTTAATCAATTTTTTTCTAGCTATTTTTTGATGCTCCACCATGTGAAAAAATGAAAAGTGTTCCTTATAAATATGTAGTCTTGTTTTAGACATTTCGTGTAATTTTTTTTTGTCTAAATCTTCGTACGAATTATGAAATGCGACTGTGATATTTTTTAAATCAGGATTAATTTTGTATAAATTCTCCAATTCTTTCCTACTTTTGAAAATTGAACTAAATTTTTTGTGTAAAAGATCTGATCTTGGAGAACCTAAAACTTTTTGTTCATAAGATTTATCTAATTTATGTGTATGATTTTTATTCCAAAAAAACGATAAATCAGGATAAAAACTAACTTTCTTTTCCTCTATATCCCATTGATTTATGCCTTCATTTTCTATTAATATAATTTTGATATTTTGATTTTTCCAACTTTTAATTCTTTTTAAATATTTTGGATTTCTTCCTAGTTTATTTTCAATGACTACATCCGGTCTAATCAAACCAACCTCATTCTCATGCAAACGTCTTAGATAAACTTCATAACCCTTTTTTTTTAAATAATAGCTAATTAAACAATTACTAATTAAATCTCTATGTTTGTGATCAACTAAGAATAAAATCTTTTCTTTAAAATATTTTTTTTTTGAAAATACTTTCATACCAATAAACAACATTAATTATTTGGAAAAAATTATAACTTGTATTTGTTATTTTATTTTTACAGTAAATATCAAAACTTTTTTTTACATTGGCTACATCAAAAATTCCTAAATCATTTAATATTTTTGAATGAATGGCATCACCAACCCAATCCCTTAATTCTGTTTTTAGCCATTCTCTCTGATTATCTACAATTGAGGTTTTAGTTTTGCTAATATTTATTTTTTTTAAATATTTATTGGCAGCTTTGATCATAAAATACCTTTGTTGCACACCTTTTACTTTATCATAATGTTTCAAATTAAAAGAAAATTTTACCATTTTACTATCTAACAGAGGAACTCGCATTTCAACTCCATTTGCCATAGAAGCTCTATCCTTCATTCTTAAAACCCTTGGTAAATTATGGTAAGTTAAATCTATATACTGGAAGTTTAGTAAATTTGATTTAAAAGGTCTTTCAAAATTAAATTTATTTTTTTCATTTAATTTAAGAAAATTTTTTTCATATTGTAGAATATTGAAATATGGAACACCATCTGTTGTCGTTGTTCCTGGATTTATTGTAGCTCTAACACTATTAGATATAAAATTTTTTTTATTTTTTATTTTAAAATGATCTAAAAATTTATTTTGGAGTAGTTTACCTGCTTTAACGCCTTTATTTTTTATTTCGTCTAAAACAATTGAATGCCAATAATATTTAAAACCTCCACCAATATGATCTCCTCCATCTCCACTAATTAAAACAGAATATCCTAATTTTTTGGCTAAACTATTTAATTTAAATTCGGATAATACTCTTAATGAGGTAATTGGGAGTTCTTGATAAAACAACATTTTATCAAACAAGTGAGGAACTTCTTTGCTATCTAAGTATGAAATATGATTTTTAATCCCAAGTTTTTTTGAAAAGTTTTTTGTTTTTTTTGACTCTCCATATAAATTTGGACTTGATCCTTTAAAATCATAAGTAAAAGTATGTAAATTTTTATTTAATTTACTTTTAATTAAACTGGTAATTAGTGAAGAATCAGTGCCTGAACTTAACAAAGTGCCATATTTTACATCCGAACGTGTATATAGCTTTATTGTTTCTTGAAGATTAGAAAAAAAAATTTTCTCAATATTTTCGTTTTCATTTAGTTGATTTTCAAAAATTTCATTTTTTAAAGAATAATATCTTTGTATTTTTAAATTGTTTGATGTTGAACTCCTCAAATAACAACCTGGCTCAAGTTGATATATATTTTTAAAAAGAGTTTTTTTTGAGTGGTCAATTAACCCCCATCTTAAAAAATTATATAATTCTCCATAATCAATTTTTTTGTTTACTCCAGATCTTATTATACTTTTTATTTCAGAGGAAAAAATTATTTTTTCAGATGATTTAAAATAATACAAAGGTTTAATACCTTCCCTGTCTCTTGCTATGAATATTTCCTTTTTCTTGTTATCCCAAATTGAAATAGTAAACATGCCTCTGAACAGTTTTAAACATTCTGGACCTTTCTCTATGTAAGCATACAATATAGTTTCTGTATCTGTTTCTGACCTCCAATTATTAAATTTTAGATCTTTTCTTATTTCTTTCCAATTGTATACTTCTCCATTATATGAGATGACGAATCTTCCATCTTTTGATTTCATTGGCATATGACCATTATTAGATGTGTCAAAAATTGATAATCTTACATTTCCCAAAGCTAAATTGTTATTAAAATAATAACCAAAATCATCTGGCCCTCTGTGTAAAATTAAATTATTCATTTTTTTAAAGATAGTCCTGTCTATTGATTTGTTATTAAAATTTAATTGTCCGGTAATCCCACACATCTTTAACTTTCTGCTAATTGGCTATCAAATTATATATAAATCTTTTTCTACAAGGTGATTAAATATAGTACAATTTAGTAAAAATTAATTACTTTTTATTTTGGCAAGTAAATAATGGTCAAAATTATCTATATTAACTGCTATTTTTGGTGAAACGTAATAACCAATTGTTTTACCTTTTGGTAGTAGACCTTTGATCTTGTATAAGAAAGATTTCTTAATCGCATAAACCATCCCAGCCGGCTTATAAGCTCTAGGGGTATCTTGCCTTCTTGTATAATTATTTCCACCAGATATGATATTTTTTAATAAATTTTTCTTTTTATACATCATCCAATGAGGAGGATAATCTACATCCGTAATTGTCATAGCAGCATCAGACTCACTCTTAATTAGTAATTTAATAACACTATCAATAATCTTTCCAGTTCTAAATGGAGTGGTGGGTTGCAATAAAACTACAATATCTGTATTCCAGTTTTGATTTTTTTCTAGCCATTCAATTGAATGTTTCAAAACCGAGAAACTTGTTGCCTTATCATTTGATAATCTTTTTGGTCTTAAAAAAGGTGACTCTATTTTTAATTTTATAGCTTGCTTTTGCAACACTTTATCATCTGTGGAAAAAATAATTTTAGATAATAACTTACTTTTTTTTGCATTTTCAATTGATATTTGTACTAAATTTTTATTTCTTAATTTTAAATGATTTTTATTTTTAATTCCCTTTGAACCTTTTCTAGCCAATATAACTCCTAATATATTCATTTTCTCAGATTTTTTCAAAATATTGAATTATACACTTTGCTACAAATTTTTGTTTATTTAAACTTAAATCTGGCCAAATTGGAATGTCTAAAAATTCATTGAATGTTTTATAAGAATTAATTAGTTTATTTTTTTCTTTTTGAAATTTTTTTTTATAATAAGGTTGTATGTGTATTGGAGGAAATGAAAGTCTAGTCTCAATTCCTTCTTTGGATAAATATTTTATTAAATCGTTTCTATATTTTGATGGTACTTTAATACTGTAATTATACCATGAATGTTGTGTAACATAACTTGGAATAAAAGGTGTTCGTATATTTAAATTTTTTTTAAAAAAAATATTATAATTTCTAGCAATTTTCTCTTTTTTTTTTAGGCACAATTTAAGTTTAGAAAGTTGTATTAAACCAATAGATGCAGATACATCAGTCATTCTGTAATTGTTGCCTAATACGACATGATTGTATCTTTTATTTTGACCTTGATTTCTAATAATCTTTAATTTTTTTGATAATAAATCATTATTTGTTACAATCATACCACCCTCGCCTGTAGTCAAATTTTTGTTAGCAAAGAAGCTAAAAGTGTGTGCTAATAATTGTGAGCCAATAATTTTATTTTTATATTTTGCACCAAAAGACTCAGCACTGTCTGCAATTATTGGTATTTTTGTTTTTTTTGATAATTTTTTATAATAATCATAGTCTACTGGCATTCCTTTCATATCAGTAACAATAATTAACTTTGTTTTTTTTGAAATTTTTTTAATAAGACTATTTTCGTCTATATTAAATGTTTTAGGATCACTATCACAAAGTATTAATTTAGCTTTTTTGTATTCTACTACATTTGCTGTTGAAATATATGTTAAGCTAGGTACAATTACCTCATCCTTTTCAGATATATTTAGTGCTGTCAATAAAGCATCTAAAGCTGAAGTACCATTATTGATAGCTATAGCATTTTTTACACCAACAAACTTTTTTACATTATTTTCAAATTCTTGAACTTTTTTACCCATGCTGATCCATCCTGATTTTACTTGCTTATAGACCGCATTGGCTTCTTCAATGCCAACAGTTGGATTTGCCACAGGAATAAATTGAAAACTTTTTTTTAACATATTATCTATATCCTACCGAAGCATATTCAACACCTTTTATATTTTTTAACTCTAAAGGATCAAAAAGTTGCCAACTATCATAAAATAATATTGGTTTTTTTGAATTTTTAAGAAGGTTAGTTATATTTAAATCCTCATATTTTTTATTATTATTCATAATTAAAATTGCATCAGCTTTATTAAAACCATTTTTAATACTGCAAGGCTTTACACCTAGTTTTTTTATGTCTTTATCATCTAATTTAAAATCATGACCCCAAATATTTTTATATTTATTTTTTTTAAAAAAATTAAGTAAAAAAATTGTTGTTGAAGATCTTATATCTGACGTTTCAGGATCACCTTTAAATGTAAATCCAGTAATAAAAATTTTTGAACTTTTACCTTTTTTTAATTTTTTTAGTATTAAAGATATTCTTTTATATATTGCATTGATCATATTTTCGTTAGCCACACGTGCTTGATAAATTATATTATTTTTACTTATGAAATTTTTTTCAAAACTATCTGATAAAATATATGAGTCCTTGCTTAAACAAGGTCCCCCTACACCAGGTGATGGTTTTGGAATTTTATTTCTCTGATAACCTAAATTTACTTTATCTATAATTTCAACAAGATTTAACTTTAATTTTTCAGTCAATAAAGCTAATTGATTGCTGTAGGCAAAAACGGTATCTCTATATGAATTATCAATTAATTTTGAAAGTTCAGCAGACTCTAAGTTACTTACTTCTACGACTGTATAATTGTACTCACTAAAAATTCTTTTAGACAGTTCAGAGCTTTTCTTGCAATAACTACCTACAATTTGGGGTAGTTTTTTTAATTCTTCTATCGCTTGCCCCTCTATAGTTCTTTCAGGACAGAATGCTAAAAAAATATCTTTACCAAATTTTAATTTTGTTTTTTTCTCAATTAAGGAAGCAACAAAATTTCTTGTACAACCTACAGGGACTGTAGATCTTAAAATTATTAAATCATGTTTTTTTAGTAAACCACAAATATTTAGTATAGATTTTTTCAACATAGATAAGTCTGGTTTTTTCCTATTATTACTTAAAGGCGTTCCTACTGTAATAATATATACATCAGATAAAATTGGTTTATTAGAAACACTGAAGTTTTTATTTAAATTTTCCTCAAGATATCTTTCAAGTCCTTTTTCATAAAATGGTGCTTTTTTTTTTCTAATTAATTCAAGCAATTTATTGTTTTTATCATATCCAATCACTTCAAAACCTGACTCTGATAAAACAAGAGAAAGTGTTAATCCTACATATCCTAAACCTACAACTAATATTTTTTTTGATTTGATGTCTAAAAAAGGTATAATTTCATGTTTTCTTGCAATACCCTTAAATATACCCTTTTGATCAATTACTGGTAAAATATTTACTTTACCTACAAATTTTTTATATGCTTCATCTATTGAAAAACCATATTGAATAAAAGAAAAATTTTTGTTTTGAACTTTAATTATTTTATCATTTAGCTTACATCCTCTCAACAAACCTCTTCTTATGTCTCCATCAGATATGGATGAAATTAACTTGTTTTTTTTATCAATAACAAAACATATTCTTTCACTATTTAATTGTATTATTTTAATTGCATCCTTTATTAAAGATTTTTCTCTAATAGTTAAATAATTAGTTTGTTTATCAAAAATATTCAGGCTCATCTTTAAGATATAATATTATTTATTCTGTAAAGATTTTCTTTAATTTGCTCAAAATTTGCATTTCTGCTTTCGAGGCAATAAAAAATATCTGAATTAACATTTTTAATTTTAGAAATTTTATCAATAGCATCATACTGCCAACTATTTTCTTCTAATGCCCTATGTTCATCTTTTAAACCATTATTTTCAGAAATATGTACCTCATAAAGCCTATCACTATATTTAGAAAGGTATTGATCTAGAAATTTATTTCTGTCAAAATCCATTATTTTGCTAGATATATTCATGTGGCCTAAATCAAGTAAAAGTCCAACTTCTTTTGGCAAATTATCCATTAAATCTTTTATTTGCTGAAAATTACAATTTAAAGAAGAATTTCTTGCAATAGATGGAAACAAATTTTCAACTAAAAAAATTACATCTTGAGCCTTGAATTTTTTAACAAATCCGTTGATAAATTTTAATGAAGTATCTAGAGCATTTGTATAAGATATTTGCTCACTATCAAACTCAAACATACCATCACTTTTAGCAAAAGCTTTAGACAAGTATCCTGCGTGCAAACCATAAATTTTAGAATTAGCATCCTTGGATAATCTTAATGCATTATTTACTAATTGATTACATGAGTGCTGTGTTTTTGTGTCATTAGAGGCTATATTTAACACAAAAGATTTCTCAGGAGTTGGAAAATAATTATGTAATGTAAATTTATATCCTTGTTTGGTAAAATTTCTAAGTAATAATGAAATTTTGTCAATTGACTGAAAGGGATGAGGAGCAGAAAGTTCAACAAAATTATTACTCAGAGAACCACAATATTTGATTGCCTCATCAAGATTTTGATTTCTACACAAACTTGTAGATAAATAACATTGATTCATAGAATTAAATAAATTCTTCTTTTTTAGACTTCTCTGATCTTTCAGATGCTAAAATTAATTTCATTGTATCAATTCCATGTTCTAGTGGAATAATAGAATTCCTGTTTTCTTTAAAAGTATCTATAAATGTTTTCAGTTCCTCAATATAACATTCGTTGAAATCACTACTAAATTTATTGAAAATTTCAACTTTTTTATCTTTAGATGTATAAATAGTGACTTCATTTTTATAAAAATCCCAAATTATGTTTCCTGACTCACCTTTTATCTCAATACCCTTTTTATGTAGTCTGCCAAAAATATCTGTATGGATTGAACTAATAACTCCATTTTTGTGATGAACTATAAGTTCACTAAAGTCATCAGCTTTTATTTCTAGATTACTAATTTTTTTATTTATTGCAATTACAGATGCAAACTTTCCAATTAAATGATGAGACAAATCCATTATGTGGCACTGATCTAATATTGATCCTCCACCCTGTTCTTTACTGGCCATGTAAAATGTCCTGTAATCTTCATACGGGTGCCAATCTGGAAGATATTCTGAAAATTCACCTCTAAAATATAATATTTTTCCAATTATATTTTCATTTAATTTTTCTTTTATAAATTTAACAGCTGGTGAAAATCTAAATATGTATGCAATCATAATTTTCAAATTATTAGATTTGCTTATTTTTAATAATTCATCAGCCCCATCTAATTTTGAGTCTAAAGGTTTTTCAATTAACAAATGTTTTTTATGTTTAGCTAATTTTATCGATTGCTCTATATGAACTGAAGTAGGTGAGCAAATTATTGCTGCATCAAAATCTTCTTTCAGGGCCTCATCAAAATCTTTATAAGTTTTTTTTATCCCTAGTTTTTTCACTTCCTCAATTCTATCGTCTCTTTTATCTAATGAAATAATATTATTTTGATTTATGCCAATTGAAATTGCATTTCTTATGTGTCTTTTTCCAATTGAACCTGCCCCAACAACAAATAATTTTATATCTTTCATAGTAAATTAATTAAAATCAGTAATTTTAAAAAGTTGGTCTCTCTTTATATTTTTTTTTAATTTTAAGCCAATAATTTTTTTTAAAAATGTAGTAGGTAACCCATTTCCAGGTCTTTTGATTGCAATCATTGATGTATTAATTCTCGTACCTTTTTTTATATTCTCTGCTGCAACTAAACTTCTCCTCAACGATTTTAATGTGTCAATTTCCTCTTTAGATCTTTTCTTTAAAGAACTACCAATGCAAATCTTGGATAATTTAGTTAAATTAGATAGTTCTCTTAACTCATTAGGCTCTATAGAAGCATTCTGGTCTATTCCTCTGAGTTTACGCGATAATGTAAAATGTTTTTCTATCACAACAGCACCTTTAGCAACCGATACAATAGCTGGTATCATTGATGGTGTGTGGTCAGAAAATCCTACAGGACATCCAAACAAGTATTTGTAACTATCTAGAACTGACAAATTTGCATTTTCAATTTTTGATGGATAGTTAGAGGTACATTGAAATATTAATAACGGATTACCTTTATTTTTAAAGATTTTAACAGCTTTTTTAACTTCATGAAGATCTCCCATTCCAGTCGATAATAAAATAGGTAATTTGGATTTTGCTGCCTCTTTTAAAAAAGGAATATTATTTAGATTACAAGAACTAATTTTTATTGCTTCAACATTAATTTTTAAAAGCTCTGATAAAGATTTTAACTCGAACGGAGTACATAAAAAGTCAATTTTTTGTTTTTTACAAAATTTCTTTAATATTTCTAGTTGATTTATATTTAATTCACATGATTTAATTATTTCTAATTGAGTTTTATTTGTTACCTTTTTATCATTTTTTTGATACCCAGCTTTTTGTGCGTACCTAGAAATATAATCATCCGCAATAAACTTTTGAAATTTAACACAATGAGCACCATTTAATTTTGCTGATTTAATCATTTTTTTTGCAAGATTTAAATTTCCATTATGATTTATCCCTATTTCAGCAATTATATATGGATCCTTATTTGATAAAATTTTTTGAATAAAATTATTTTTCATCTAAATAATAAAACTTTCTGTTATGTATTTTTAAATATGGTTTATATTTTTTTGTAATTGTAGCTCTAAGCTTTATATTTAATTTTTTTTTAGATATACTTTTATTTATAATATAAAATTTATCAAGTTGACTTTTGGTTTTAATTTTTTTTGACCATTTTTCGTTGTTACTTTTAATACTATTGTGAATAAAGTCTTTATTATTTTTTATTTTATAAATAATTTCTTTTGATAAAGTATATAGTTTATTATGTGTGAGTTCCAAAATTTTATCTAGATTACCAGATGGAATTTTAAACCTATTAGACTTTATAATTTTTCCATAATCAATTTTATTTTTCATCAAGTGTGCGGTAACTCCGTAATAATCCTCATCATTATATAGTGCATAATTTAAACACCCGACACCTCTATATTTTGGTGGACCTGGATGAAAATTAATTGCTGCAACTTTTGCATTCTTGATAATAAAATCTGGCAATATTAATAAGCTTCTAAATGAAAAAATATAATCACCCTCCCAATTTAAAATTTTTTTTGTAATTTTTTCATTGTATTTTTTTGAGTAAAAAATTTTTACCGATTTAAAATTATTTTTTAGATCTTTATACAATTTTAGAGAAAATTTGTCTTTATACCTACAAATTAGTAAAACTTTTGCGTTACTTTTCATTTAAAAAAAATTCTTTATACCACAAAGTAGTCTTTTTCAGGCCATTTAAGTAATTGTTGCTGTTTGTTTTTTTTAATTTAAATGTTTTTTTCATATCTGGACACCTTCTTTTTACACTACCCTCTGTGAGTTTGCCGGTGTGAATTAAAACTTTTATCCCTAAAATTCTTGCAATATCTTTAATTAATTTTTTAATTGATATTTCAGAGTTTTGACCAACATTAAAAATCTCTTTATTTTTTCCTCTAAAAGCTATTTGAAAAATTTGATCAATAGCATCATCTATGTAACAAAAAGATCTCGTTTCTTCTCCATTTCCTTGAATTTTAATTGAACATTTTTTTTTTTTAAAATTATTACTTGAAATAAAAATCTTTTTTATTATTTGGGGAATGACATGCTCAAAACCCATATTTGGACCAAAAATATTATGCGGTCTAAAAATATTATGACTTATTTTTGTATTTCTCAAATAATTGAATGTTAACAACTCTCCAATAATTTTTGAACCTGAATAACTAAATCTTGGATTCGAAGGGTCAGGAATTAAAAGATATTCTTTTTCCGTTGCTGGGTATTTTTTTGGTTTATTATATACTTCAGATGATGAAGCATAATGAAAAAAATTAACTTTTTTTGATTCTATAGATTTTTCTAAAATGTTAATGGTTCCTATGACCCCCACATCCATAACCTCTTTTGGAATTTTATAAAAATTTTCTGTTCCATTTATAAAAGCCAAGTGAAATACTCCATTACAGCCTTTGATGGCTTTCTTTATTAAATTTTTATTTCTAATATCTCCTTTAATAAGAGTAATATTTTTTTTTTGTGATTTATTAAATTTTATAAAACTACCTCTAAAATTATTGTCAAACAAAACTACTTTTATGCCATGATTAATTAACTTTTTAACTAATGAATATCCTAAAAAACCTGATCCACCAGTTACTAGGTATTTTTTTTTATTTTTCATTTAAATTATAATTTTGAAAATTTAATTTGCCTTTTGTTTAGATAACCAAGTGGATCTTCAATTTGTTCGCTATAAGAAATATCGTATTTATCTAATCTCTCACTTTTCCAATTTCTCTTAAAATTTACCATATTAAAACGTGCATTATTAGTTTGACCATCCCAAACAACTAAAGTGCCTGGCAAAAGTAAATTTTCCATCCTCAATAAATTGCAATTTAGAATTGTTCTATCTTTATCCTCAAAACTTAATCCATCAATCTTACCTTTAATATCTAGGAAAGAAGGTCCATCAATATAAATAAAATCAGGAGTAACATTGGGAAGCGTATCAATCTTACTAGTTATCTGGTCATTATATGTTTCTATAGATGAAGTTGAGTAACTTAAATTGGTATATTTTTTTAAATCTTCAGGAATTTTATTTTGAAATATTGAAATGTATTTTTTACTTGAATCAACTGAGAAAACTTTAAAAGCATTTGATCTTCTTAAATTTTTTGAAACAAATTTATTATATTTTAAATAATTATTTTTTAATGCATCGGCAATGAATATCGTAGAATAACCAACTCCGAACTCTAAAACAGTTGTGATACGCCTAGATGTAATGATGTAATGAATTCTAATTAAATCTTGTAAATCTGGTGGGTAAGGTGTTTTATTGTTATTTTCAAATATATAAGATGGACTAAAATTACTAGTTTTAAATTTGTTTACATCAATTAATTTTTCTAATTTAAATTGTTTAAAATATTTTTTATAATTTAATTTTCTAAGATTTGATCTAAATTTACTCTTTCTCATTGATACTCTTTAAATCTTCAGCCGTATGTATATCAGTAAAATTTGTTTTAATAATTCCAAAATGAGTACTTAGATTTTTGTCAAAAACCGTCTTATATTTCATTGCTCTTAAAGCCCCATTTTGATTTAAATTTTCATCTACGGACATTACTTCGTTCAAATTAAACTTTAATAAATGATCAATAGACTCATCTATAGTTCTTGAATTAATTTCAGGTGAATTTGCTTGTATACTTAAAACTAAAGATGGTCTTCTAAACTTTTTTATTTCATTTACAGCGTGAATTATTACATCCATTTTGTAAATATCAGGTGCACTTAAAAATTCTGGTCTTTGAATTATTTCCGCGCCATATTCTTTTGCAACATCTAATATTTTTTTACTTTCGGAAGAAACAAAAACTTTCTTAATGTATTTTGAATTTTTAGCTGCTTTTATGGCCCAGTAAATCATTGGTTTATTTTTAAATAATTGCAAATTTTTTTCTTTCAATCTTTTAGAACCCAACCTTGCAGGTATAATAACTACAGGAAAATCTAGATCATCTAGTTCAATATTTGTCTCTTTTACAATGTTATGATTTGAGAATAATTTTTTCTTATATTGTTTCATATTCTCGATTTGTTTAGTCTTATTAGAGCTATGTTTTCGGTATCTGTATAAAGAAATTCCTAAATTATGAATTTTATACAAAGAACCTAATCTAGCTCTTAACTCTTCCTCTTCACGATGTTTAAATTCTTCATTATACATTCCAAGTTTTATTAACTCATCTTTCCTATACATAACACCACACGAAACTGGTATTTCATCATATTTAATTCTTTTATATTTTTGCTCATTATCGTCTACGTAGTGATAATCGCAAGAAACACAAAAAGCTTCTTTATTATCCTCTAAATAGAAGATTAAAAACCTTAAAAAATCATTACTAACGTAATCGTCTGCATCTACTCTAACTACAAATTTAGCTTTAGATTTTGATATACCTTTATTAGCAGATCCCGCTACCCCTAGATTTTTTGAATTTTCTATTAAATAAAAATTTTTCTCTTTAATAAAGGAATTAGCAACTTTGATTGAATTATCACTAGAACAATCATCCACTAATATAACTTCATACAAATCTCTTTCTAAACTCTGATTAAAACAACTTCTCAAGCATCTTGCTAAATATTTAGAGTAGTTAAAGTTAGTAATAATTATAGAAGCTTTCATTTTTAATACTTCTCATTGAAAAATTTGTTTCTTAAAACTTTAAAATTTGTTTTAGATTTTGTACAAATAAAATAAATTTCTGGAGATTTATAACTCTTATTTATTAAATTTGTTATATCTAAATTATAAATTTGATTTTTTCTTAAATATTCAAGAAACCCTCTTGTTATTGAGAATTGATGTTGTTTAGTAACTCCTTTATTTTGATTATGACAAAAAACTATTACAAATTTACTACACCCTAGGGCAAAATTTAAAATTTTCATAGGTTCAAAGGTATGATCAAGACTATGAAAAATGCCAAATAAATCAAAGGTATTTTTTTTTAATTCTAAGTCAAATTGGAGTAAATTTAGATCAAACAATTCTTGGGCATATGTTTTGCTATTTACAGATTGATAATTATCATTTTGTCCCCAGCCTAAATCTGAATTGTCAATAAAAAGAAATTTGTTTGTGGCATTTTTATTTTTTAATTTTTGTTTTAATCTTTTAATTTTGTTGGAATGACTATTTGACATTAAATTATGATGTTTATTTGAAAAATTTTTTTTACCAACTAATTGACGTGATGTAAGATATTTAATTAAAGATGAATGAATTGTTCTGGTTGAATTTACTTTTACATTATACTCATTATTAAAAAAATTTAAAAATAAACCCATAAAAGGACTGTTATATTCCGCATAATTATTGACTGTAATTTTTTTTTTTAAAATTTTAAATAAATCACCATGATCTGGTAGTCTATTTTTATTCATAAAATTTATTAAATTGGTCCAACTTCTATGATGTTGACCGTATATACTTGAATATATTCTTCTAGATATGTCTTTTGTGAACCAAGGGCTATGAAATTTAGTTTTACATTTTTGACATTGATAAAGTTTTATATTGTTTACATCTTTTTTAGACAGACATAAATCTGATATAATTGCATCAACATAGAAACTTTTTTCAGATAAGTTATTTTTTAATTTTAAAATTTTTTTTGATCCACACACAGTACAATTTCTAAAATATTTAAACATGATAAAATTTATGCTCTAACTTTTTTAGTTGTGACAGTCTTTATTTTACCTCTACAATCTACAATAAATTTTGAGAATTTTTCAATCATTTTGAAGTTAAAATAAGAATGATCAGTGACAATGAATACACAATCATATTTCTTAATATTTCTATAATTTATAATTATGTTTTTTAATTTATGTTTTCTTAAATAATTATTTGAACAATATTTGTCTGAAACATCTACATTACAGCCTAAATTTTTAAGTAAATTTATAATTTTAATTGATGGTGTCTCTCTCGTATCAGCTGAATCTTTTTTATAAGAAACTCCCAAAACAAGAATTTTACTGTTTTTAATTGTTTTTTTATTTGAGTTAAATAATTTTTTAAATTTATTTATAACGTAACTTGGCATGTAATTATTAATATTCCCTGATAATTCAATAAATTTTGTGCTAGCTCTAATTTTTTTGGCTTTCCAGGATAATAGAAACGGATCTATTGGGATACAATGACCTCCCAAACCTGGCCCTGGATAAAAAGGAACAAATCCAAAAGGTTTGGTACTTGCAGCTTTAATTGACTCGTAAATATCAACTTTTAGTTTGTCCGAGACAATTTTCATTTCATTCACAAATCCAATATTAATTGATCGATAAATATTTTCTAAAAGCTTTGTAAATTCTGCGGTTTTTAATGATGAAACTGAGTAAGTTTTAGTTACATTTTTGTAAAATTCTTCTGCTATTTTAAGACAGGATTTTGTAGCACCAGATATTATTTTAGGTGTATTAGAAACATTAAATTTTTTATTTCCTGGATCAATTCGCTCGGGAGAATAAATTAGATACACATTTTTTCCTAAATTTAATTTTTGCTTATTTATTAAAGGAATATAAAGTTCTTCTGTTGTCCCCGGATAGGTTGTACTTTCTAATATTATAGCTTTATTTTTTAAATCCACTTTAGATAATATTTGTTTACTTTGCAGAAGGTATTTCATTTCTGGAGTTTTATTTTTTTTTAATGGAGTGGGTACACAAACAACAAAAACATCATAGGAATTAAAGTTTCTTTTTATATTTCCAAATATAAATTTTTTATTTTTCACTTTTTTTAAATCTTTTGACGAGATGGTATCTACGTAAATATAATTATTCTCTAAATTCTTAATTTTTCTGTGATCATTATCAAATCCATAGACTTGAAAGCCTTTTTTAGCTAATTTTACTGCTAACGGTAAACCAACGTAACCAAGACCAATTATACATATCTTGGCATTTTTATTTATTATTAGATTTTTTAAATTTTTCATTTACTATAGTAATTCAAAAACCAAGAAACAAAATTTTTTATTCCTGTTTTAGCCTCTATTTTAGGTTTAAATGAATAATTTTTTTTTATTAAATTCAAAGATGCAAATGTTTTTTCCATATCTCCTTTTTGCTTATTCATATAAATTATTTTAGCTTTTTTATTTAAATTAATTTCTATACTCTGGATCATTTTCATAAGAGTAATTGGATTTCCATTTCCTATATTTAATATTTCATGAAGTTTATTTCTTTTCGAAGATAAAATAATCATGATACCTTTAATGATGTCATCAATATAAGTTAAATCTCTGAGATGATTTCCATTATTAAATACTCTTATCTTTTTATTTTCCAAAATTTTTTTTGTGAAAGAAAAATAGGCCATATCAGGTCTCCCAAAAGGACCATATACAGTAAAAAATCTAAGTCCTACCGTTTTTATTTTATATAATTTTGAATAACTGTATGCCATTACTTCATTACAAATTTTGGTAGCAGCATAAAACTGTAATGGCTTATTAAACATTTTATCTTCTAGAAAGGGTAAATCTTTACTTTCTCCATAAACACTACTGCTACTAGCATAAATCAAATTTTTTATATTGTTTATACGGCAAGCCTCTAAAATATTAAAAAAACCAATTAAGTTCGTATCTGCGTATGATTGTGGGTTTTCAAAGGAATATCTTACACCTGCTTGTGCAGCTAAATGAATAATTTTTGAAATTTTATGTTTTTTAAAAATATTTAGTAATTGTCTTTTATTTGAAATATCAATTTTATAAAAAAAAAAATTATTTTTTTTTTGTTTTGATATATTTTTTAAATTTTTTAAACGGTTTTTTTTTAATTTAACATCATAATAATTGTTAAGGTTATCTATACCTATAACTTTCTTATTTTGAGAAATTAATTTATATACTAGGTGATATCCTATAAAACCTGCGGAGCCAGTGACTAATATATTATTATGTATTTTCAAATTATTAATTAGTTAATATAGTTCTTAAGAGATATATTTTTTATCTCTCAATTTTTTAACAATCAAGCTTTTTATAATTTCAATTCAAATAATCATACATTCAAATTTAATCATTTTGGAAACTATCTTTATAATTATTTTTACTAGTTTTTTGTTGATTTGATTTTTCTAAAAAACAGTTTCCTATTACTAATATATCTATATTTGTTCCCATAAAACAATTATACGCATCAAGCGGTGTATTTACAATTGGTTCACCTCTAACATTAAAAGAGGTATTTATTAAAATAGGACATTTAGTTTTTTCTTCAAAATTTTTTAATAAATCGAAAAATTTTTTGTTTGTTTTTTTATTTACAGTTTGAATTCTTGCCGAATAATCTACATGTGTAACTGCTGGGATTTCTGACCTTTTTATGCTTAGCTTTTGTAGACCTGATAATTTTGTTTCTTTATCATTAATCGAAATTTGTTTTTCTCTTTTGATTTTTGAAACAAACATCATGTAGGGGCTTTGGGTTTTTAATTCGAACCATTCAGCTACTTCTGATTCAATTATTGCTGGTGCAAAAGGTCTAAAACTTTCCCTAAATTTGATTTTTAAATTCAAATCTCTCTGCATACTTAATGATCTTGGATCACCAATTATAGACCTATTTCCAAGGGCTCTAGGACCAAATTCCATTCTTCCTTGAAACCAACCTATTATTTTATTATTAGATAATTGATTAGCAGTTTTTTCTAGTAATTTTTGGTCATCAAACACTTTAAAAATAGCCCCTACTTTTTTTAATTCGGTTTCAATAGAATTTTGAGAATAAGCAGGCCCTAAATAAGAACCAGACATTTCATCTGAATTGCTTACCCTCCTAGTATTTTTTTTATGTAAATACCAAAATGCCAAGGCAGCTCCTAAGGAACCTCCTGCATCCCCAGCGGCGGGCTGTACCCATATATTTTTAAAAATTCTTTCTTCAATTAATTTACCGTTTGCAACACAATTAAGTGCTACTCCGCCTGCTAAACACAAATTATCAATTCCATATTCTTTCTTAATAGACTTTGCAATTTTTATGATGATATTCTCAGTCACTTTTTGAATTGATGCAGCTATATCCATGTGAAATTGATTTAATTCCTCACTCTTGGAATTTCTTGGTTTTTGTCCAAACAAATTATGAAACTTTTCATTTGTCATTGTAAGCCCTGTTGTATAGTTGAAATAACTTTGATCTAACCTAAACGAACCATCCTCTTTAATATCAATTAATAAATTTATCTTATCCACATATTTAGGCACTCCATATGGAGCTAAACCCATCAATTTATATTCACCACTATTTACCTTAAATCCTAGATAATAAGTGAATGAAGAGTACAATAAACCTAATGAGTGTGGAAAATTAATCTCTTTCTTTATTTTTAAACTATTATTCTTACCTATAGCGATACTTGTCGTAGTCCATTCTCCAACAGCATCCGCTGTAAGCACTATTGCCTCTTTAAAAGGAGATGGAAAAAAAGCACTTGAAGCATGACTTAGATGATGACTTGAAAAAAAAATTTTGCCATCACTTTGAAATTTGTTATCTAAAATTTTTAGACTATCAATGATTAATTTTTTTTGAAAAAGTTTTTCTTTAATCCATAATGGCATTGCCAAACAAAAAGATTTAAATCCTTTTGGTGCAAAAGCTAAATAAGTTTCTAATAATCTTTCAAACTTTAAAAAAGGTTTTTCATAAAAAACT
>MDTG01094061.1_pt1 | contig 46256 bp, 43 predicted proteins | sample 811421 | NCBI WGS metagenome assembly MDTG01 (sample SAMN05326645, study PRJNA326480) | marine metagenome | isolation source: seawater | place: Pacific Ocean: South East | collected 2011 | reverse complement strand
TTATTTTAATTTTGATCATTCACCAATTATCCTAATCAATCAAAAAAAAATTAAAGCAAATGCAGTTCTAAAATGGGATAATAAAAAAAGAGATATTGCAACCTATGTAAATGATATTTGGGGCCAAAATATTACAAATGCAGTCTCAATTATTTTTAATTAGTAAGAAATTTTCTGTTCCCAAGGCCTAAGAAGCAAATGTCATCAACCACCACCCCAGTTTATTTAATTTTTAAACTAAGATATAGTCTTGCTAGAATTCATTGTGAAAATTATATATTATTTTGTTTTAACTATAGGAGACTAAAAGATTATGGAATTTTCTGGAACCAAAGATTACGTTTCAACTATAGATTTAACAGTAGCAGTTAACGCTGCTATAGCTTTGGAAAGGCCGCTTTTGGTCAAAGGCGAGCCAGGAACTGGAAAAACTGAATTAGCTAGACAAGTTGCTAATGCTTTAGATCTTGAGATCATTGAATGGAATATTAAGTCTACTACCAAAGCTCAGCAAGGCTTGTATGAGTATGATGCTGTAAGTAGATTAAGAGACAGTCAGTTGGGAGATAAAAAATTTTCAAACATAGAAAATTACATAAAAAAAGGAAAAATTTGGAATGCTTTCGAATCAGAAAAAAAAAGTATTTTATTAATAGATGAAATTGATAAAGCAGATATTGAATTTCCAAATGACCTTCTTCAAGAATTAGATAAAATGGAATTTTACATTTATGAAACTGGAAAAGTTATTAAATCAAAAAATAAGCCAATCATAGTAATTACTTCTAATAATGAAAAAGAATTACCTGATGCCTTTCTTAGAAGATGCTTTTTCCATTACATTCAATTTCCTGATGAAATTACTTTATCTAAAATTATAGAAGTTCACTTTCCAGATATAAAAAAGAGATTACTCAAAAAAGCATTAGAAACTTTTTTTATAATAAGAGAAACTCCTGGTTTAAAAAAGAAACCTTCAACTTCAGAAATGATAGATTGGCTAAAACTACTTTTGGTTGAAGACATTAAACCTGAAGAAATAAAAAGAAATAATAATGAAATTTTGCCAAAACTCCATGGAGCTTTGTTAAAGAATGAACAAGATATTCAACTATTTGAAAAAATAGCTTTTATTAATAGAAGAGAATATTAACTGACTGGAGTTAAAATGCTATTACCTATTGCCTTTATTTTGGGTTTTTTTTCTGGAGCATATTTTTCTTACAAAAAAAGAAAAAATAAATTAGATGCGTTACAATTTGGGACTGTTTTTGGTATTATTTTTGTTCTAGTTTCTCTTATATTGGCCATTATTTCTCAAAGAATAGGATTTATTTAAAGAAATGTTCATTAATTTTTTTTTAGAATTAAAAAAAGCTAATATACCAGTTTCTATTTTGGAATTTATTACTTTTTTGAGTGCTCTTGAAAAAAAAATTGTTATTTATGATATTGAAGCTTTTTATTATCTAGCAAGAATTACGTTAATAAAGAATGAAAAAAATATCGATAAATTTGATATTGTATTTCAACAATTCTTTGAAGGTATTGAAAAAATTCCATTAGAAAAAATTATTAATGAAAAAATTATTCCTTCAGAGTGGTTAAAAAAATTATCTGAAAAATTTTTAAAAAAAGAAGAAATGGAAAAAGTAAAATCTGCAGGAAGCTTTGAAGAGTTAATGAAAACATTACAAAAAAGACTTAATGAACAAGTTAAAAGACACCAAGGTGGAAATAAATGGATTGGAACAGCTGGAACTTCTCCTTTTGGAGCTTATGGTTACAACCCTGAAGGAATAAGAATTAATCAAAATGAAAGTAGACACAGAAAAGCTGTGAAGGTATGGGACAAAAGAAAATTTAGAGATTTGAATGAAAATGAAAAGTTGAAAAGCAGAGGAATAAAATTAGCTCTTAAAAAGTTAAGAGTTTGGGCTTCTCAGGGAATTGGAAAGGATGTAGATATTAATGAAACAATAAGCACTACTGCCAAAAAAGGTTTCTTAGATATTAAATTAAAAAGAGAAAGAGAAAATGTCGTAAAAATTTTGATATTCTTTGATATTGGTGGTTCAATGGATGATCATATTGAAGAAATTCAAGAATTATTTTTAGCAGCAAGGGATTCTTTTAAAAATTTAGAATATTACTATTTCCACAACTGTCTATATGAAGGAGTTTGGAAAGATAGTAACAGAAGGTGGGATGAAAAGATTTCAACAAATCAAATAATTAATACATTTGGAAAAGAATACAAATGCATTTTTGTTGGGGACGCATCTATGAGCCCTTATGAGATAGAAGTTCCTGGTGGCGGAAATGAACATTACAATGATGAAACTGGAAGGGTTTGGTTAGAGCGAGCTATAAAAAAGTGGCCTAAAAACTTATGGATTAATCCAGTACAAAAAGAAAATTGGCAATATAGTCAATCCATTCAAATCATTAAGAACATTTTTGAAAACAAAATGGTTCCTTTAACTTTAGAAGGCTTAGACGCAGGAATGAAAGAATTAAATTAATGATAAAATTTTTTCCAATATTACTACCTATTATTTTTGGATTATGTAGCTATTATTTTTCATTAAATAAAATGAAAAAAAAGTTTGATCAAAATTCGTCATTATTATCTGACCCTTTAATCAAAGCTTTAGTGAAAAGAATTGAAACAACATTAAATTTAAAAGATTTAAAAGTATACATTTTAGACGAAAATAGTATTAATGGTTTAGCCACAATAGAAGGAAAGGTTTATTTAACTAAAGGATTTTTAGATAAATTTTATGAAGGGAAAGTAAGTGCGGAAGAATTGTCAAGTGTAATAGCTCATGAACTCGGACACTTAGCATTAGGTCATACAAAAAGAAGAGTAATAGATTTCACCGGACAAAATGCCTTAAGGGTAATTTTAGCTTTAACAATAGGAAGGATAATCCCTGCTGTCGGAGTATATATAGCGAACTTAATAGTATCTTTATTAGCATCAAAAATTTCAAGAAACGATGAGTTCGAAGCAGATGCTTATGCAGCTGCCCTTCTTTTGAAGTCTGGTATAGGAATAAAACCACAAATAGACCTTTTAAAAAAACTAGATAAATTGGTGGGCACTATATCTTCTGTAAGTTGGTTAAGTAGTCACCCTAAGACAGAAGATAGAATAAAAGCGCTAGAAAAACTAAAAAATAAATGGAATTAAAAATTTCATAATATCAATTTCGACAATCTTCTAAGGTTATGTTTCTTAAAAACATTATTAATGTTTAAGTTTTGACCAAAAATTTCATTTTCCTTTTGGAAAGTATTTAATATTGAATTTTTAATGATCTCGGGTTCTTCAGAATAAAGTTGTAATAACAAACTTTCTGGAGATCTAGGTGAAATACCAAATCTATTCAAAGTACCAATTGGGAAATCTTTTATATTTTCTGTTAAAATAATATTAGCTTTACTAGTGATTGCTGCCAACAATACATGTCTATCATTTATATCTGGAAGAAATATTTTATCTAGATGCTCCTTAGTTATTGTAATATTGGAGTTTGGCCAACTTGCATTAAGAAGCAAAATCTCAATATTTAACTCAAAAAGTTTGTCTTCATGCTTTTTTTTATAAATATTTAGCCACTCATTTATAATATAATCAGACCAAAAAGGAGAAAAAAAATTTTTTGATGCAATATCAAGAAAAATTTTTCTTAATATTCTTGGGTATAATATGCAAGTATCGAAAAGGATCTTCATAATTTCAAAACTTAATTAATAAATATTTTCAAGATTCAGTTTGTTTTTGGAGTGTGAAAGCCATTCAAATGTAAAATCAGAAACAGATTTTGAACACATTAAAGCAATTGAATTTTCTGAAAGACTCCAAAAAGCTATTGCTACATTTCCAAGTCTACTTCTAAAAAAAGAATCTTTTTCAAAACTTTTTTCAGACATATCTTTTGGACAACCTTTTGAAATAATTTCTTTAGAGTATTTTCCTTTTAGTTTAAATATTGTTCTAGTATCGCTTACATCAAAAATTAATATCTTTCTTTTATATTTGTATTCATCAAACTTTTTAAAAATTTTATTTTTTAGTTGAGGATCACAGATAACAAGTAACTCATCATAAGACATCCAGCAAATGGTAAATTCTTTGGACCTACTAAACTTCAAAACTGAAGGAATGGAAGTATTAAAAAAAGAATAAAAAAAATCAATAAAATTTTTATCTTCTAAATTAGTTTTTATTGTTACTAGTAATTTTTTATCAAAAATTTCTAATGAGGTTTCTAAACTTTCAACCATTTAATTTTTCTCCCCTTGGGTCAAATAACATGTAATCTACGACTTGTATTTCTAAAGAGATATTTTTTTCGACTTTTACTTCAATTCTCTTTTTTGGATTTTTAAAATCATTCTCTAAAAGACCCATTGCTATATTTCTTTTTAATGTTGGAGAGTAATATGATGATGTTATAAACCCAACCACTTTATTTTTTGAATTATTATTTTTTTTACCTAAAATCACTGCTCCTTGCGGAAGATGTTTATCAGAATTAACAGATTTAAGACCTACCAATTTTTTTCTGTTTGGAGAGTTTAAAAAAGATCTTTCCAAAGCTCTTTTCCCAATAAAATCTTTCTTTTTCTTAGAAATAGCCCAAGATAAATTCAAATCATTAGGAGTAACAGTTCCATCAGTTTCTTCTCCTATCATTATATAGCCCTTTTCTGCTCTCATAACATGAAGGGCTTCAGTACCAAAAGGTGTAATATTAAATTTCTTACCAATTTCAATAATTTTTTTCCAGACATATAATCCATTTGAATTAGGTAAAGAAATTTCAAATGATAAATCTCCTGTAAAAGAAATTCTAAAAATCCTACAGTCATATCCTAATATTTTACACTCCACAAATGTCATAAAAGGAAAATCAATATTTTTAAAATCTATAGAAGTCATTTCTTTCAAAAGTTCTCTAGAATTAGGACCACTAAGTGAAATTTGACAAAATTGTTCAGTAACATTTAACAAATTGACTTCTAAATCAAAAAATTCGGTCTGCAACCATTCTTCCATCCATGAGTAAACTTTATCTTCTCCTCCCGAAGTTGTATGACAAAGAAACTTATCCTCTTCTAACCTAACTATAACCCCATCATCAAAGACGAATCCATTTTCATTACAAATCAATCCATATCTGCATTTACCTACTTTTAACGAAGAAATTTGGTTTGTATAAATTAAATCTAAAAATTCTCCAGAGTCTTTTCCTTGAACTATAATTTTCCCAAGAGTTGATGCATCAAAAACGCCTAAGCTATTTCTTGCGGAAATTATTTCCTCATTAACAGAAATTTCAAAAGAACAATCTCCTTTGATATATGCAAGCGGTCTTCTCCAATCTCCAACCGGTTCAAAAATAGCTCCATTTGCTTCATGCCAACTATCTAAAACTGTTTTTCTTATCGGTTTAAATAATTTACCAGTTGCTTCTCCAGCAATAGAACCCAAATTTAGCGGTGTATAGGGAGGTCTAAATTTTGGGAGCCCAACTTGTGAAATATTTTTATTTAGAATATTAGATAAAAACAAAGAGCCGTTAACATTTGATAATTTACCTTGATCGGTAGCCATACCCATTGTTGTATATCTTTTTACATGTTCTATATTTTCAAACCCTTCCAAAACCGCTAAATTTAAATCTGATACTTTAACATCATTTTGCATATCAATAAATGTCATTCCATGATTATCTTTAAAGTTTTTAAAAAAATAATCCTTAGAGTATGAGGAAAATGAACTTTGACTATTGTCAATATAATTTATAGGATAATCTTTAATATAATTTTCACTTAAAAAACTTTTAATTTTATTTGAACTATCTATAATACAACTATTCAATGTGAATTTACCGGCGGCAGAACCTATGACAATTGTATTTGGTTCACCTAAATGATTTATAGGAGGTTCTTTAAAAGAAGGAAGATACATCTCATTATTTTTATCCCAAAAAATCTTTCCTCCATTGTGTGACCACAAATTTAATATGGGGGACCAACCTCCGGCTAAACCTAATATATCACATTTCAATATTAATTCTTTTTTAAAATGATTTTTCTTAAGATCAAATATCTTTATTGCTTCTAAACTATTTCTGCCTACGGATTTTTTTATACCATGTTCAAAAAATACTTTTGTACCGTTTTCCAATACTTTTTTAATAAATTGGTTGTTTTTTTTTGGTCTTAAATCAATAATATATTCTATTTTTACATTATAATTAAACATTTCCAAAGCTGTTTTGTATGCATCATCATTATTTGTAAAAAATATAATTCTTTTTCCACAGCATACACCGAATAATTTTAAATAATCCCTTATCGAAGATAGTAGCATAATACCTGGAAGATCATTGTTTTCAAAAACTATGGGTCTTTCCTGAGCTCCAGTAGCCAAAATAATTTTTTTTGCTCTAATTTTCCATAAACGGCAATTAAGGTCTTTTTTTGCTTTACCTTTTTGAATTATTTTCTCATTAGCCAACACAAATCCATGATCGTATATGCCTGTTACCGTAGTATTAAACTTTAAAATAATATTTTTATTTTTTTTCAATTTTTTAAAGGATTGCTTCAAAATATCGTGAGTATTTTTTCCTTCTATCTCATTTTCATCAACTAAGGTCCTACCTCCTAAAAAACCAGATTGTTCCATAATTAAAACTTTTAAACCTAACTTAGATGCTTTCTCTGCAGCTTTTAAACCTGATATACCAGCTCCAATAATCAAAAGTTCAGCATTAAAGTAAAAGAACTCATATTTTTCATTATCATTTTCTTTAGGTGCATTACCAAGCCCAGAAATTTGTCTAATTACAGGTTCATATAAAGACTTCCAAGCAAATGATGGAAACATAAATGTTTTATAATAAAAGCCAGCAGGAAATAAAAAAGAAAGTTTTGATAAAATTGAACCAAAATCAAGTCTAAGATTAGGCCAACAATTTTGTGAGTTCGATATCATTCCTTCATAAATTTTAACTGTTGTTGCTTTTACATTAGGTTCAAAATTTTTACCAAAACCAATACTAACTAAAGCATTAGGCTCTTCAACACCACACGAAAATATCCCTCTTGGTCTATGATACTTAAATGATCTTGCAACTAGTTTTATATCATTTGCAAGTAATGCTGAAGCTAGAGTATCACCCTCGTAACCAAAAAGTTTTTTTTTATCAAAAAAAAAGGAAATCTTTTTTTTTCTATCAATAACAATACCTAAATTTTGTAATCTATTTTTCATTTTTTAAATATGTCCAAAAAGGATTTCTATCCATAATTTTTTTCCTTATTTTTTGAGGGGGAGATGTGCTTTTAGAACCATAACTTCCATAAATTTCCATAGTTAATGTACACCTTGCAACATGAAACCATTTTCCGCAACCATATGAATGCCTCCATTTCTCGAAATGAACTCCTTTTGGATTTTTTCTTTCAAAAAGGTAAGAATAAAATTCATCATCTGTTGAACCATTAGTAAATCTTTCAATATGTGCCTCACCGCCTGGGGTCAATTCAGTTTCATCAACATTTATTTTGCAATATGGACAAAAAATTAATAACATATTAAACCTAATGGGCTACTGCAGCTGCAACGCTTTCGTCGATCATTCTTCCTTCAACGAAACGATTAAGATTAAATGGTTTAGCTAATTTACCAGGTTCACCATTTGCTAACATTTCAGCAGTTGCTAATCCAGAACCCGGTATTGCTTTAAAACCACCTGTTCCCCAACCGCAATTAATATAAATACCGTCTATTGGGGATTTTGATATAATTGGAGAACGATCTCCTGTCATATCTACTATTCCACCCCATTGTCTTAACATCTTTAATCTACTTATTGGTGGAAAAGTTTCAATTAGTGCTCTCACTGTTTCTTCAATTTGATTAAAACTTCCCCTTTGATTATAGTTGTTATATCCATCAGCACCGCCGCCTATAACTAATTCACCCTTGTCAGATTGGCTGATATAACCATGAACTGTATTAGCCATTATTACACAATTAATCATTGGCTTAATTGGTTCAGTTACTAATGCTTGTAATGCAACTGACTCAACCGGTAGTCTGAAACCAGCTTTATTAGCTAAAACACTAGAATTTCCAGCAACAACTAAACACAATTTTTTAGTCTTAACTGTTCCTTTTGATGAAATAATTTCTACAAAGCCATCATTTTTCTTATTTATTCCTGTAACTTCAGAGTTTTGTATTATATCGACTCCTAAGTTTGATGATGCTCGAGCATACCCCCAAGCAACTGCGTCATGCCTAGCTGTACCTGCCCTTGGTTGCCATAAACCTGCTAATATAGGATATCTGGGACCATCAGTATTTATTATAGGAACTAATCTTTTAATTTCGGATTTACCAACAATTTTGGTATCTATATTCTGGCTAAGGTTTGCATGTGCAGTTCTTTTCATAGCTCTTAATTCATGTTCTGTTTGACAAAGCATTAAAACACCCCTAGGGCTGAACATAATATTATAGTTAAGATCTTGACTCAAATTTTCATACAAACTTCTAGATTTTTCGTAAATCATTACCGATTCATTTTGTAAATAGTTTGATCTAATAATTGTTGTGTTTCTTCCAGTATTTCCTCCTCCTAACCATCCTTTATCAATAACTAAAACATCATTAATACCAAATCTTTTTGCTAAATAATAAGATGTAGCTAATCCATGACCTCCAGCACCAATTATAACAATATCATAAGTTTTTTTCATTGTTGGAGAACGCCAAGCTTTTTGCCAACCCTTATGATGTCTTAAAGACTCTTTTACTATGGAAAAAAAAGAATATTTTTTCATAAAAAATCCAAATTAATGATGGTTAAAGTATTTTTTAGTATAATATTGACAGCTTATGAACTTATTAAAATTATTTCAAGGAAGATGTTGAAATCTTTTTTTAATTTTATTAATTAAAATATATGGATTTCTTTTTTCTTTTTATATTAATACTCTTTTCAACTTCTGTTACTCTTGGTTTCTTAATACCAGTAGTTGGTAGATCTTCAAATTTTAAAAATCTTTTCTATAAAAATAAAAATGATTTTATCTTTTCATTAATAATTTTCTTTAATTTAATAATTTTAAGTTTAATCATTTATTATTCTGTAGGATCTCCTAATGTTGCTGAAATGCCATTTAAAAAAAGAGTAGAAAAGTTAAATGAAATTGAAATTTTTTTACCTCAAGATACTTTAGAAAAATTAGCTTTAAAAAAACAAAAAAATTATCTTTTGAACAAAATAATTTGTTACAAATAATTTCTAAATTAAAAGAAAAAATTGATGACGATGATGTATTCGGGCATAAATTGATTGTGAAGAATAGTATATTAATTGATGACTTCATAACTGCTAGAATATCACAAGAAAAAATTCTGCAATCATATGAAAATAAAGAAAGCTTTAATGAAATATTAAAATTAATCGAGTTATCCATTCTAGCAACAAATGGAAAAATATCTCAAGAGAGTAAGAAAAATATTGAAAAAATTAACTTTCTAAATGATAAAGCATTTGAGAGTAAATATTATCAAGGTCTAATTTATGCTCAGCAATATGACAAAATAAAGGCACTAAAGCTTTGGATAGAATTATCAAGAAATTTAAAAGAAAATGATTTAAGAAAGAAATTAATATTTAATCAAATAAGTAGACTTTATTCTTACTGAGCATTTCAACCATGAACAATATTTTTAACAGAATTGAAGATTTTTATTTAAAAGTACCTCAAGAGAAAACAATTTTAGGCTTGGATTTTGGAGAAAAAACAATCGGAATTGCTATTTCTAATCCATCCAAATCATTAGCTTTAAGTTTAAAAACAATTTTTAGATTAAAATTTAATGTTGATGCAAAGGAAATTAATAATATTGTCAATAAAAGAAATGTTGGAGGAATTATTATTGGTTTGCCTATTAACATGGATGGTTCAGAAGGAACCAGATGTCAATCAACCAGAGCATTTGCAAGGAACCTTTCAAAAATTATTTTGTTACCTATAAGTTTTTGGGATGAAAGACTTTCGACTGTATCAGCTAAAAAAGTTTTAATTGAAACCAAAAACACCAGAAAAAAAAGAAAGAAAATTATTGATACCATAGCAGCAACAATTATTTTACAATGCGCATTAGATAGGATAAAAAACATTTAAGATAAACATGAGTGAATTAAAAAATTTAAAAAAAAACATTAGTCCCTGTGTAAAGATTTGCATTATACATAAAAAATACGATATTTGTTTAGGATGTTACAGAACAACAGAAGAAATAACTAATTGGATTAATTATTCTCAAGAAAAAAAAATTAAAACTTTATCTGAATTAAAAATCAGAAAAATTAAATTTAAACCTAAAAGAAGAAAAAAGACATAAGCTTTTACTCTATCTTTTCTATAACGCTTATTAAATCTTTAAGTCTATTGTTTTTATCAAATATACTTTTCCTAAAATTCTTAGAACCTCTCTTTCCTTTAAAAGCACCAATTAAATGTTTAGTAATGTTTATTAGCGGGGTTCCTTTATCTAATTCTTTTTCAATATAAGGTAAAAAAAGTTTAACTTTATCCTTAATAGTTTCTTTTTGAAAATTATCACCAAAAATTTCTTCATCTGCATTAAGAAGTATTTGAGAGGGGTTATTATAAGCTTCTCTTCCTATCATTACTCCATCTAAACCATGTTTTAAATGTAATTTGACCTGATCTAACTTTTTTATCTCGCCATTTACATGAATTGAAATATTATGAAATTCTTTCTTCATATCGTATACTAGAGAATAATTAATAGGGGGTATATTTCTATTTTGTTTAGGTGAAAATCCATTCAATATTGCTTTTCTGGCATGAATAATAACTTTATCAACTCCAGCATTAACAACATGATTAAGAAACTTTGGTAATTCTTCCTCTTCATTTTGTTTGTCAACGCCTAATCTACATTTAATACTTACTGGAAGATTATTTGAAGACTTTTTCATAGCCTCTACACACCTAGCTACTAGAGGCGGGGTTTTCATTAGAATTGCACCAAAATTACCATTTTTAACCTTGTTAGAAGGGCATCCTACATTTAGGTTTATTTCATCATAACCAAAATCATAGGCTATTTTAGACACTTCAGAAAGTTTTTTTTCATCTGAACCCCCTATCTGAAGAGCTAAGGGTTTTTCAAAAGTATCAAATTCTAGAATTTCCGTTTTAGATCCGTTTAAAATAGCTTCTTGAGAAATCATTTCAGTAAAAAGAAAAGTTCTTTTAGATAAAGTTCTATGAAAATATCTACAATGTTTATCTGTACAAGCCATCATAGGAGCTACAGATAACTTATCATTATAGTTTTTCATTTTTCATTACAGTTTTTTTTAATTTGAACAGAGAAAGCTTCAAAAAGACACTTTGAAACTGGATCTTTATTAGCCTTCCATTCGGGATGCCATTGAACTGCAAGAGCGAAAGACTCAGCACCTTCAATATAAATTGCTTCAGGTGTTCCATCAGAGGCATATCCATCTACAATAACTTTATCCCCAACAATATCAATACCTTGTCCATGTAAAGAATTAACAATAACTTCATTAGACTTAAACAATTTCTCGAACTTTCCTCCTTTGGAAAAATTAATCTTATGTCTGTAAGCAAATTTTTCTTCCAAAGTTCCGTTTGGAGGCATTCTATGATTAATCCTTCCTGGTATATCTCTAATTTCTGGATGAAGCGTTCCCCCAAAAGCTACATTGAATTCTTGAAACCCTCTACAAATTCCTAAAATAGGTTTTTTTACATCTATTGATGCTCTAATCAATGGAATAGCTAAATTGTCTCTATTTAAATCAAAACTACCATGAGCAGGAGTTTCTTTTTGACCATAAAAAGACGGGTGAACATTTGGTCTGGCACCTGTTAATAAAAAACCATCAAAAGTTGTTAACAATTCTCCAATTGAGGCATTTGAAGGCATACTTGGAATAATGAAAGAGACACAATTACAAACTTCAGATATTGCTCTTATATTCATTTCTCCTGTACCTTGGACATCATATTGATCATTAATTAAATGATGATTTCCTAGAATTCCAATTATTGGCCTTTTCATTTTTTCTCCATTATAGATTGTCAAAAAATGTTATTAATCAAAATATGTTATTCAAATTTAGTTAAAAATATACTATTAACAAACAAATAATTAACATTTAATTTTTATTTAATTAATAATAAAAACTTTAATGAGGTTAAATTGCTTGAAAAAAATAAAATTAAACATCTTAAAAACTATACCCCTCCCGAATTTAAAATTAGCAAAACAGAATTAGAAATATTTCTCGACAAAAGTAAAACAATTGTTCAATCAAGGTTATATTTTACACAAGAACATGTGAAAAATAAAGATCTGATATTGGACGGTAATAAATTAAGATTAAAAGAAATAAAAATAAATCAAAAAAAAATAAGTCTTAATGATGTAATAATTTCTGAATACTATTTAAGAATTCCATTTAGTCTTTTAAAAACAAAAAATTTTTTATTAGAAATAAAAGTAGAAATAAATCCGAGTTCTAATACAGAGCTTGAAGGTTTATATTTATCTGAAAATATTTTTTGCACTCAATGTGAAGCTGAAGGGTTTAGAAGAATTACATATTTTTTAGATAGGCCTGACATATTATCAATATATAAGGTCAAAATTATAGGAAATTACAATGTAATGCTTAGTAACGGAAATGTGATTAAAAAAGACAAAAATTATATTGAATGGTACGATCCATACCCTAAGCCTAGTTATTTATTTGCTTTAGTAGCGGGGGAATTAGAAAGCTTTGAAGATAAATTTATTACGAAATCCAAAAGAAAAGTTGAACTTAAAATATATGTTCAAAAAGAAAATTTAAACTTTTGTTTTTTTGCGATGAAAGCTTTAAAAAAATCAATGAGATGGGAAGAAAAAATTTATGGCTTAGAATATGATTTAGACAATTTTATGATTGTGGCAATTAATGACTTCAATATGGGTGCTATGGAAAATAAAGGTTTAAACATATTTAATTCTAAGTACATACTAGCCGATGAAAAAGTTTCAACAGATCAGGATTTTGAGTCTATAGAAAGAATAATAGCTCATGAATATTTTCATAACTGGACAGGAAATAGAGTTACTTGCAGAGATTGGTTTCAATTAAGCTTAAAGGAAGGTCTTACAGTTTTCCGAGATCAACAATATTCTTCACATCAAAAAGATCCAGTGGTTCAGAGAATAAATGATGTAAAATTCCTTCGTTCTAAACAATTTAGAGAAGACTCAGGTCCTCTCTCTCATCCTGTAAGGCCAAGTCAATATGTTGAAATTAACAACTTTTATACTACCACCGTTTATGAAAAAGGAGCCGAAATTATAAGAATGCTTGAAACCATTTATGGAAAGAAAAAATTTTTGAAAAAAATAAAATTATTTCTTAAGGAATTTGACGGTCAAGCTTGTACTGTAGAAGATTTACTAAGTTTTTTTGAAAAAAACATTTCACAATTTATTTTATGGTATGATCAACCTGGTACACCAGAATTAAGAATTTATGAAAAATTTATTAATAATGAATATGAAATTAAATTCAAACAATTAAGACCAAAGAATTTTCCAAAAAAGACATTTAAACCTATGTTAATCCCTATAAAATTTGAGCTCTTAAATGATGAAGGTGAAATTTTGAAGAAAGAGAAAGTATTTGTATTAAATGAAAAAGAAAAATCCGTAAAATATAAAAATATCACTAAAAAACCAATACTTTCAATTTTGAGAGATTTTTCAGCACCTGTCAAAATGAAAACTAAATTATCATCATTTGAAAAAAAAATATTAGTTAGAAAAGACACTGACTTGTTCAACCGATGGGAACAAATGCAAATATTAATGTTGCAAAGTTTAGAAAAAACAATCTTAAAAAAAAATAATGATTATGAAATTTTTCATATAATTGAAGAATTACTTTTTGAAAAGAACCTAAGCGATGAATTTAAAACAATAATGACATATTTACCTGGGAATGATGAATTAATTACACATTTATCAGAAAAGAAAATATTGATTGATCCAGACTCAATAATTCATTCAAAAAAAGAGTTTAACAAGCTTTTGTCAAAATTCTTAGGAAATAAAGTAGAGGAATTAATTTGTAAAAAATTAAAATCTTATAAAAATTCTTTTTCAAGAGAAGATATTGGAAATAGAAAATTAAGAATAAGATTGAATCAATTATTGATGTATCAAAATCCAAAAAACCAATACTTAAAAAAAATGCTTAAAGTAACATCAAATATGACAGAACAAATTTCTGCTCTTTCGATGATAGTAGAACATGATGTGTTGATTAATGAATTTCAAAATTTTAAAGAATATTGGAAAGAATATAATAATTTAATTGATAAATGGCATAGTATTTTAGCAACTAATTTATCTCCAAAAAATGCTGCTAATGTCGTGAATAATATCTCGCAGGATAAAAATTTCAAATGGAAAAATCCAAATAGGTTTCGAAGTCTTATAGGATCTTTTGCCAATAATAATCTTGCAGGATTTCATAAAAATGATGGATCTGGATATGATCTAATTTTTTACTGGATTATTAAAATGGATAAAATAAATCCACAGAGTGCTGCATCATTATGTACATGTTTTGATAACTGGAAAAACTTTGACAAGGTTAGACAAAATAAGATATTATCAGGATGTTTAGATTTAATTGAAAAAAACAATCTTTCAAAGAATTCAAGAGAAATAATCCAGAAAATTTTAAAAAATAAATTACCTATTAAGGAATTTGCAAATGAATAAAATACCAAAATGTCAATATTTCAAAGGTAAAAAAGAAATTTGGGAGTTAGTAATTGGAATGGAAGTTCATGCACAAATTTTGTCAAAATCTAAGCTATTTTCTGGCGCTTCTACAAACTTTGGTGATGAACCTAATAAAAATGTTAGTATAATAGATGCTGCAATGCCTGGAATGCTTCCTGTGACAAACAAATTTTGTGTTGAGCAAACAATTAAAACAGGGTTAGGTTTAAATGCAAAAATAAATAACTTTTCACGTTTTGATAGAAAAAATTATTTTTATCCTGATCTTCCACAAGGATATCAAATTAGTCAACTTTATTATCCTCTTGTAGGAGAGGGATGTGTAAAAATTGAAATAGAGAAAGATGAATTTAAAGAAGTAAGAATAGAAAGAATTCATCTTGAACAAGACGCGGGCAAATCAATTCACGACCTTCATCCAGATTGTAGTTTCGTAGATTTAAATAGAACAGGTGTTGGCTTAATGGAAATTGTTTCTAAACCAGATATCAGAAGTTCAATAGAAGCCGGAGAATATTTAAAAAAATTAAGACAAATTCTTAAGTTTTTAGGAACTTGCGATGGTAACATGCAAGAAGGATCACTAAGAGCAGATGTAAATGTTTCTGTATGTCCAAAAGGCAATTATGAAAGATATAAAAAAGATGAGAACTTTTCTTTTTTGGGAACTAGGTGCGAAATTAAGAATATGAATTCAATAAAATTCATCCAACAAGCCATTGAATTTGAAGCTAGAAGACAAGTTTCAATTCTGGAAAATGGAAAAATAATCAAACAAGAAACCAGACTTTTTGATCCAGATAAAAATGAAACAAGATCTATGAGATCGAAAGAGGAAGCTCATGATTATAGATATTTTCCATGTCCAGATCTTTTACCCATAAATCTTAATAATGAATGGATAGAGGAAATAAGAAAAAATTTGCCAGAATTACCTGAAAAGAAAAAAAATAGGTTTATAAATGATTACGGTATTACAAGTTATGATGCAGAAGTTTTGACCAGCGAACTTAAATTTTCAGATTATTTTGAAGCCTTAGCAGATAAAAATAATGGAAAAATAGTTGCAAATTGGGTAATTAATGAATTGTTTGGAAGGTTAAATAAGGAGGGTATAGACTTGTTGTCAAGTCCAATCAGTAAATTACAATTCAAAGAACTATTGGAATTGATTACATCTAATAAAATTTCAGGTAAAATTGCAAAAAAAGTTTTTGACATTTTATGGGAAGAAGGCGGAATTCCAAAAGAAATTGTTGAAGAACGGGGATTATTACAAGTAGTAGACCAAAGTAAGATTGAACCAATTATTGATAAAATAATTAATGAAAATCCTGAACAGGTCTTAAAAGCTAAAACGAATCCAAAAATTGTTGGATGGTTTGTTGGTCAAATTATGAAAGAAACAAAAGGCACTGCTAACCCTCAAATTGTAAATAATATTCTTAATAAAAAATTAAATTAAATATAACTTATTTTTCATGCAGCTCTAAAGATAATGCATGTATTCTCTCTTCTATTTCATCTTTTAATACCCTATAGACTTCCCTTTGTTGATCTATTTTTGTTTTTCCTTTAAAAAAAGAAGTGGTCATTTTAATTTTGAAGTGGGTTTCTCCTCCTGGTCTTGATCCAGAATGATTTGAGTGAAGCTTACTTTCATCTATTATTTCTAATTTGGTAGGTTTAAAATGTTTAATCAGTTTTTGTTCTATTCTTGCAAAATATTTCATTTTTTTTCTCCTTTTTGTAAAGTTTCTCTTGGCTCATCAAAAATAAAGTTTATTGTATTATATTCTTGATATAATACCAGAAGGTGAAAAATGCATCAGCGTCAAAAATTTGATTACGACATATCTGTAGGGGCGGATAAAAAGAGAAGAGCAAAAAAAAGAAACTCTACAGGTGAAGTTGAAACTTCGCATCACAAATGTGAAGCTAAAAACTGTAATCAAAAAGGAAAATATAGAGCTCCTAAATCACCTGATCTAATTAATGAATTTCATTGGTTTTGTCTAAAACATGTTAGAGAATACAATCTAAAATGGAATTTTTTCAAAAATCATAACTCAGAGGAGTTTGAAAAACACATAAAAGATGATGCTGTATGGAGTAGAAAAACTAATCCTTTCGCAAAAAATAAAGATAAAGTTCACACTGAAGGAAAATCATGGGCTAGACTCGGTTTTAATGACCCTCATTCAATACTAAGTCAAAAAGGCACATTTGAAACACAAAATAGTGATAAAAGATACAATAGAAGATTACCATTGAGCGAAAGAAAAGCACTAGAAATTTTAGATGCAAAAGATACTATGACTAAAGAAGAAATACGTAAAGTTTATAAAGCTTTAGTTAAAGATTTACATCCAGACATGAATGGAGGAAGAAGAGATGATGAAGAAAGGCTGGCAGAAGTTGTTTGGGCATGGGAACAAATTAGATCAAGTTTAAGCTTTAAAAATTAAAATAAAGAATTAACTTTTCAATTAATAGGAAAAAGGAAATAAGGTTATATATGAACACTGAAAATGAACCAAATAAAAAAATTAATATTAGAGAAACATTTCAAATTGATAGTGATTTTATCGTTAAAGGTTTTGATAATCCGTCTGAAAGAGTTCCAGAGATAGATCCTAATTACAAATTTGACAAAGATACAACCTTAGCAATACTTGCTGGTTTTTCCAAAAATAGAAGAGTAATGATTCAAGGATATCATGGAACAGGAAAATCAACTCACATTGAACAAGTGGCTGCAAGGTTAAACTGGCCTTGTTTAAGAGTAAACTTAGATAGTCATATTAGTAGAATTGATTTAATTGGGAAAGATGCAATTAAAATTGAGGAAGGAAAACAAATCACCAAATTCCAAGAGGGAGTTTTACCTTGGGCACTTCAAAATCCCTGTGCAATGGTTTTTGATGAATATGATGCAGGAAGACCAGACGTAATGTTTGTTATACAAAGAGTTTTAGAAACTGAAGGAAAATTAACTTTATTAGATCAGAATAAAGTCATAACACCTCATCCATACTTTAGACTCTTTTCTACTGCAAATACTGTAGGGCTAGGTGATACCTCTGGTTTATATCATGGAACACAACAAATAAATCAAGGACAGATGGATAGATGGTCAATTGTTGCAAAATTAAACTATTTGGACCCAACTCAAGAAATTGAAATTATTATTGGAAAAGTAAGAAGTTTTGATAACGATCAAGGACGTCAAATAATTAAAAAAATGGTAAATATTGCTGATTTGACAAGGACTGCATTTATAAATGGAGATATATCTACACTAATGTCACCACGAACTGTAATAACTTGGGCCCAAAATACAGAAATTTTTAATGACATTGATTTTGCTTTTAGGTTAAGTTTTCTAAATAAATGCGATGAACTTGAACAACCTGTTGTTGCGGAGTTTTTTCAAAGATGCTTTGATATAGAATTACCAGAAAGTATTGTTAATGATGAGTTAGCTTAATTAATGTCTAATAAGAAATCAGAAAAAAAAATAGTTAATTTAAAAAAAGCAATAGCTATTACTACTAAGGCTCTTTCAAAAGACGAAAACATCAAAGTTGTTTTTTCAAATGACAATAGCCTTCCTTTCAAAAGGGAAATTAATTTATCACCAATAACAAAAAAACTATCAAAAAATGAAATTTTAGTTAAAAGAGGTTTCGGTGACTCAATAGCATTAGAAAAAAAATTAACAGATAAGAAAATTTTTCAAAAATATGAACCTAAGGGTGGTTTAGCCTTAGAAATTTATAAAAAAATGGAAAAAACTAGGTGTGAATTAATTGGAGAAGAATATTTACCAGGAACTGCTACAAATATAAATGCAAGAATTTCAGACGATATTCAAAGAGGTGACTTTGAAAATAAATATAACGAAAATGAAATACCTTTATCTTTAGCTACAAGTTTAATGTTAAGAGAGATGCATTCCAGATTGTCTTTACCAAACAATGCCAAAAAAATTGTTGATGTATGGAGAGATTTTATTAATACACAGGCAATTGATAACTTTGTCAATTTAAAAGAGAATTTATCCGATCAATCTCAATTTGCAAAAATTTCAAGAGAAATAATAAAAAAACTTGGTCATGGGAACCAACTAGGTGAAGATCCAGATAACGATAATAATGATGACGATAACGAAGATCCTAATGACAATGACAATCAAGAAAATCAAGAAAATTCAAATGATAATGAGGAAGTAGATAAGTCTTTAACCGAAGAAAATGGAAATGATGAAACTTCAGATGAAGTTGATAAAAAAGAATCTTCTGAAGATATAGAAAATGAAGAATCAAATGAAAAGATAGAACAGGGAGAGTTTGAAAATAATGATACTTCAAAAATTAATGATACTGCATTTTCTGATGCAGATCCCAATTATAAGATTTTTTCAAAAAAGTTTGACCAAGAAATAAATGCAGAAAAACTAGCAGATCAAATTGAACTTAATAGGCTTAGAGAATTCTTAGATCAACAACTAGATCAAACTAGAGGCCTTGTCTCTAGATTAGCTCATAAAATGCAAAGAAAATTACAAGCTCAAAAAAACAGAAGCTGGATGTTTGATTTAGAAGAAGGTATCCTTGATTCAGGGAGATTAACTAGAGTTATCATAAATCCTACTTCTCCTTTAAGTTTTAAAAAAGAGAGTGATATTGAATTTAAGGATACTGTTGTAAGCCTATTAATTGATAATTCTGGTTCAATGAGAGGAAGACCAATAAGTATAGCTGCAATATGTGCAGATATATTAGCTCAAACATTAGAAAGATGCGATGTAAAATGCGAAGTTCTAGGTTTTACGACTCGAACCTGGAAAGGAGGTCAGTCAAGAGAATTATGGCTTGAAAATGAAAAACCATCTGACCCTGGAAGATTAAATGATTTAAGACACATCATTTACAAAAGTGCTGATTTACCCTGGAGACGTTGTAAATTAAATCTCGGATTAATGATGAAAGAGGGTTTACTAAAAGAAAATATAGATGGTGAAGCATTAGAATGGGCATTTAAGAGATTATTAAAAAGAGATGAACAAAGAAAGATACTAATGGTAATTTCCGATGGAGCGCCAGTTGATGACTCAACTCTTTCAGTCAATTCTTCTAACTTCTTAGAAAAACATCTTAGAAACGTTATCAATATGATAGAAAATAATAAGAATGTTGAATTAATAGCCATAGGGATAGGTCATGATGTTACAAAATATTATAGAAAGGCAATAACTATTACTGATGCTGAACAACTAGCAGGTGCAATAACAGAACAGTTAGTTGAATTATTTGAACAAAAATCAATCAAAAAAAATTACCTTAAAAAAACTTAAATTTAAAAATGTTTCAAAAATTTACAAAAAACTTTTCAAAAAAAAATAGTAGAGAAAAAGTTGAAAAATTAAGACAAGTTTTAAACAAAAAAAAATTAGATGGTTTTATCATTCCTCAAAACGATCGGTTTCAAGGAGAGTTTCTAAGTTATGAAGACTTAAGGCTTGAATGGATAAGTGGTTTTAGTGGTTCAGCAGGATTAGCTATAATAATGAAAGATAAAGCAGCTATTTTTGTTGATGGAAGATATGAAACACAATCAAATTTGGAAGTTGATAAAAAAGTTTTTGAAACAGTTCCCATATCTGATATATCAATAAATCAATGGATTAACAAGAATTACAAACATTCAAAAGTTAAAATTGGATTTGACTCTTGGTTATTTTCAATAACCAGTTTTTATGAAATTAAAAATAATTTAAATAATAATATTATCCTTAAACCCTCTTCTAATCTGATTGATATTATTTGGAAAAATAAAAAAGAAGAAATTAAAAATGAATTTTTTGTTCATCCAATAAAGTATTCAGGACTAAAAAAAGAAAAAAAAATTGAAATTATTTTAAATGATGTAATTGAAGAACGTTTCTGTATATTATTTACAAAGCCAGAGTCAATTTGCTGGATGTTAAACATAAGAGGAAAAGATTACCCTCATAATCCTCTTTTAAAAAGTTATGCAATTTTATATGATGACGGTTTAATAGATCTTTTCCTAGATTTATCTAAATTAAATGTTAAAACAAAAAATTTTTTAAAAGGTATAAATTTTATAGATATAAAAAATTTTGAAACTTTTTTGTCAAAAGCTAAAAATCGACCTATTAGAATTGATAGATCAACCTGTCCTTACACTGTAGAAATTATAGCAAAAAAAAATAAATTAAAATTAATTGATAAAAAAGATCCATGTATTTCAAAAAAAGCAATAAAAAATCCTACAGAAATAAAAAATGCCAAAATTGCTCATATTGTTGACGGTTTAGCATTTACAAATTTTCTTTATTGGTTTGACAAAATTAACAAAAAAAAACTAGACGAGATTACAATTATAAAAAAACTCGAAGAGTTTAGAGTTAAAACAAATAAATTAGAGGATATATCTTTCGATACTATTTGTGGTTCAGGACCTAACGGAGCTATAATTCATTATAGGGCAACCAAAAATTCTAATAGAAATATAAAAAAAAACGAAATTTTACTAATTGATAGTGGTGGACAATATAAAGAAGGTACCACTGATATCACTAGAACAATAAGTTTTGGAAAAGTTACACCTGATTTTAAAAAAAATTATACTACTGTTTTAAAAGGAATGATAAACTTGTCGAAATTTAAGTGGCCTACGGGCCTTACAGGTAGAGAGCTAGATGTAATTGCTAGATCACCACTATGGGAAAGAAATTTAGATTATAATCATGGAACTGGCCATGGAGTAGGTTCTTTCTTATCAGTTCATGAAGGCCCTCAGTCAATTTCAAAAAGATCTGAAGAAATAATTCAACCTGGAATGATCATATCAAACGAGCCAGGATACTATGAGGAAGGGAAATATGGGATAAGAATAGAAAATATATTATTAGTAACTAAAGACAAAAAGACAACAAATAAAAAAATTACTTTAATGTTTGAAACACTTACACTAGCACCCATTTCTACTGACTTAATTGATAAAAAAATTCTTAATCACGAAGAAATTCTTTGGATTAATAGTTATCATGAGAAGGTTTTTAAAACCTATGAAAATTTTTTAGTTCCAGAAAAAAAGAAATGGTTGCGAAATAAGTGTAAGAAGATTTAATTTGTTTTTGTTTTTATTTCAATTTTTTTTCCCAAAAATTTACTTACAAATCTATTTTTGCTTAAAAGTGAATCTAATTTTTTAATTATATCATCATCATAAAAAGTTGACTTTCTAGTTGATAAATCAACATTTATTAATAGAGTTTCACAAGTAGAAATTAAGCTATTGTTTAAAAGTTTAATTATTTCTAAAAATAAATGCATTTTTTTTCTATCGAAATTTACAACTTGAACATTTATAATAAAATCATCATTTTCCAGTAATTCTGACAAATATGTGTATTGAGTTTGGGCAGCATAAGGGCCATGACCTCTCTTTTTTGTGTAGTGAGGGCCCATATTAATATTTTTTTCTAAAAATTCATCCACGGCTTCATCAAAAACTTTTGTGTAATACATAACATTCATGTGCCCGTTATAATCAATCCATTCAGGTAGTACTTTATATTTTTTTGAAATAAACTTCATAAATTAAAATTTTTCATTTAAAAAAAGATACATAAGGTGTAACGTTTATATAAAAATATATGGTTATACATGTCAAAAGAAAAAGCATTAAAAAAATTAAAAATTTTACTAAAAAAGAGATTAGAAATTAACCCTTATGTTCTTAAAGAACATTCAAAATCAGAAGCATTCTTCCCTGAATATAGTCCAGATGCTGTAGTTTTTGCTGAAAACAAAGAAGAAATAGTTAAAATTGTAAAAATCTGTTCTGAAGAAACATTTCCAATAATCCCCTGGGGTTCAGGAACATCATTAGAAGGACATATTTTACCAAAAAATGGTGGATTAGTTCTAAATTTATCCAAAATGAATAAAATTTTAGAAATAAACAATCAAGATATGTATGCTGTTGTTGAACCAGGAGTAAAACGAAAATTTTTAAATGAAGAACTAAGATCAACAGGGCTTTTTTTTTCTGTAGATCCTGGAGCAGATGCATCGTTAGGAGGAATGGCTTCAACTGGTGCTTCTGGGACAACTACTGTAAGATATGGAACAATTAGGGATAATATTTTATCCATTGAAGTTATAACATCAGATGGTGAAATCATTGAAATTGGTAACAAAGCAAAAAAATCATCTTCCGGATACGACTTAAAAAATATTTATATTGGGTCCGAAGGAACTTTAGGTGTAATTACTAAATTAGTGTTAAAATTAAACAGTATTCCAGAGTCTATTTCTTCAGCTGTTTGTAATTTTCCTTCAATTAAAGATGCAGTTGATGCATCAACTTTAATAATTCAATCGGGTATTCCAATTGCAAGACTAGAATTGGTTGATGAAAAGAGCATTTCGGTTATAAATAATTATTCCAAAACTGAATTAAAGGAAAAACCTCACTTATTTCTAGAATTTCATGGATCAAAAAAGTCAGTAATTGAGCAAACTGAAGAAGTTAAAATAATTTTTAGCGATTTTAATGTGAATGAATTTAAATGGAGTTCTAAAACCGAAGAAAGAAACAAATTATGGAAAGCTAGACATAATGCTTTTTATGCTTACAAATCTTATTATAATGATAGAGAAGCGATAGTAACAGATGTCTGCTTACCAATTTCAAAGTTGACTAATATTATTTTAGATACTCAAAAAGATATTGAAAGATCTGGATTACCTGGTCCAATAATTGGCCATGTTGGTGATGGGAATTTTCATGCAGTATTAATGGTTAGAAAAAATAATCTGGAAGATCATGCAAAAGCTTCTAAAATAATTTCTAATATGGTTATTAAATCAATTAATTTAGATGGTACATCCTCTGGTGAGCATGGGATAGGATTAGGAAAATCTAAGTTTATGGAAAGAGAACATGGGAAATCATTAAAAATTATGAAAATAATAAAAAAATCTCTTGATCCAAAAGGAATTATGAATCCAGGAAAAATATTTTTAGAATAATCATTATTTAATCATTAATTTAGCCATTTTCTTAGCTTCCTCTGTAATCTCATATCCAGATAGCATTCTTGCGATTTCTTCAATCCTTTCCTCATTAGTTAAACATTTTATAAACGTTTCATTGTAACCTTTTTTATTAGATAATTTCTCTAATTTAAAATGAGTAGAAGCATGACCTGCAACTTGTGGAGAATGCGTTACGACTAAGATCTGCGATTTTTTTGCAAGCACCGACAATCTCTCACCAACTGCTTCAGCAGTTGCTCCTCCTACTCCTCTATCAATTTCATCAAAAATAATTGTTAAGGCATCATCTTTTTTAGTTAAAGAAACTTTTATTGCCAAAAACAACCTTGATAGCTCTCCTCCTGACGCTATATCTGCTAAATCACCATAAGGAGAGCCAGGATTGGTTTTAATCATAAAAGATATTTTATCTTTTCCAAATTTTGATTCTTCAATTGATGAGAAAGAGGTTTTAAAATCTACCTTTTCTAAATTTAAAAATTTTAATTCATTTTTAATATCGTTGTCTAAACTGTTAGCTGCTTCAAATCTTCTTTCAGTTAGTTTTTTACAATTATTTGAAAATTCTTTTTTACTTATTTCTAAATCACTCTCTAAAATAGAAATATTAATTTTTTTTTGTTCAAATTTTTGGAATTTATTTTTATTTTTTTCATTTTCTTCAAATAAAAAATCTTCATGAATATTATATTTTCTTGAAATTGATAAAAGTACACTGATTCTTTCTTCAATAATTTTCAGTTCTTGATTATCATAAGTAATATTTTCTAATGTCACGTCTAAGTACTTTCTAACCTCTTCAATATCAATTAAAATATTATCTAATAAATTTATAATATTTTTTAAGTTTTTATCAGAGGTTTCAAAACTTTGAAGTTTTTTAATAGAAGAAATAATATTTCTATCGACTATATTACTCTCAATTAATTCTCTACTATCAAATATTTTTTTTTGATTTACTTTCAAATTATTTAAAAATTTTCTTCTTTCATGAAGATCTAGAAACTCATTTTTTTTTATTTTAAGGTTATCAATTTCTTCAATTGAATTATGAAGTTTTTCAAAATCACTTAAACTTCCCAATTCAGTTTTTTCTTTCTTTAATTTTTCTAAATTTTGGTTAAATTTTAACCAACTTTCTTTAGTTTTGAGAATTTGATCACTGTAATTGCCATATTGATCAAGTATTTTACGATGATTTGACCTTTCAAAAAGACCCTGACTATCATTCTGATTTTGAATATCAAGAAGATTACTTGATACTCTTTTTAAAAATTCTTGAGAACAATTTTTTTCATTAATGTATGATTTTACTCTATTATTGTTTTTTTGAATTACTCTTCTAATTATAAGATTGTTAGTTGGTTCAAATCCCGCTTCTTTAAATATTTTATTAATAATTTTGTTTTCTTTAAATAAAAACTCAACAATGACTTCTCCATCTTTTTGTTGTGATTTAAGAATATTTTTCTTATTATTAAAACCAACCGCAAAAGACAATACATCTAATAATATTGATTTTCCAACACCAGTTTCACCTGTTAAAACAGTCAGTTTACTTGAAAAGTCAATCTCAATATTTTCTATTAAAAAAATATTTTTAACACTCATGTAAACTAACAAATTCTTAACCCTCAATAAAATTCGAAGCATAAATATCTAAGGCTTTTTTTTCCCAAATACTTCCTTTATGTTCTTTTGATATTTTATTTACAATATTTTTGACAGAGTCTTTAATTCCTAAAATTGCATACACTTCAACTAATCTAAATAATGCCTCTGGATAATGCCTAGTTTCTGGATAATTTGTAACAACACCTTGAAATCTTTTAATAGAAGCTAAATATTTTTTTTTATTCAAATAATATCTACCTACACTCATTTCTTGGCCTGATAATTGATTATTAACTGAAATTTTTTTCTTCTTTATTTCATCAGCATATATACTACTGGGATATCTACTCAAAAATTTCTCGAATTGTTTAATGGCGTCAAAAGCAGAACCTTGATCTCTTTCAATATCAATTATTTGATTGTAATATGATTTTCCTAACGAAAATTCCAAAAATTCACTATTTTTATTAATAGGATAAAGCGCTGTAAATTTTTTTATAGCGAATCTCATTTCTTCGTTCTTATCAGCTTTCTCATATGATTTAACTGCATTGATCAATGATTTTCTAGCATCATCAGAATAAGGATATAGCTCACTTAACTTCATATAGATATCACCTGCTTTTTCAAAGTCTTTTTCTTCAATAGATTTTTGAGCTAAATCTAGTATTTGTTCTGAAGAATAATTATCAGATATTTTTGAAATATCTGTAGAACAAGAACATAAAAATAATAGTAAAATTAAATTAAATACTTTTTTAGAGAAACATTTTAATTCCAAAAAAATACCTCGAAAGTTAAAGTTTGATAATATATTTTGACTAAATTAACCTATTGAGATCTGATTCACATATCCCAAAGCCAGGTAAATTTTTTGCATCTTTTTCTTTTATATGAATAGGCTGAATAGCATTAATATCTTGAAAAACTTTATGTAGCAATTTGTTTGTAAGCGCATGACCTCCACAACTTGCACTAAAAGCACCTATAACAGGTCCACCAAATAAACTTAAATCACCCATTGCATCTAACATTTTATGTCTTACACACTCATCAGAATATCTAAAACCTTCCTTGTTTAAAACATGATCATTTTCTATCACAATTGCGTTATCTAAAGAACCACCTAGCGCCAAACCTTTTTCTTTCATAATTGGAATCTCAGAACTTCTGCAGAAAGTTCTACTGTCACAAAGTTCTCTAACAAAAGACCCATTTTTCATATTTAACTTAAGTGATTGCCAACCAATGAATGTATCCGAATAATCAATCTCAAAATTTATACTAAGTTCACTAGATGGTGATAAGCAAGCCCAAGATTTTCCATGAGTAACACTTGTTTCCTTTAATATTTTAAAACCTCTTATCGGAAGGTTTTGTGAAACCAAACCAACTTTTAAAATTTCTTGGACAAAAACCATAGATGACCCATCTAGAATAGGAATTTCTGGTCCATCTACCTCAACAAGTGCATTATGAATACCAGTTCCAGCTAATGCTGCCATCAAATGCTCAATTGTCTGAACTCCAACTCCATCTGAATTTGTTATTTTTGTACAAAGCCTAGTTTCCGTTACCATATCATACAAAGCTGGAATTAAAGTATCCGCACGGTCAATATCAATTCTTTTAAACCAAATCCCATAATCCGCGGATGCAGGATGAACTGTAAGATTAACAAATTCTCCAGAATGTAACCCTTTACCATTCAATGAAAAGGACTTTTTTAAAGTATTTTGCAATTAACGCCTCAATTTTTAATGGTGAAGGTTAACTATTTTATTAAACAAATACAATTCACATATTATTACAATTTACTACAATCATTATTTGTTCAAATTAATATCTAGTTTGCCTGCCTTCTCAAAAATGCTGGAATTTCTAACTTTTCTTTATCTTCAATTTCTGAATTTTGAATATCAATGTTTTCAGAACTAATTTGATTTTTGTCAAGCAAACTTTCACTATGACTTTCTTCTTTAGATAAAACTTTCTTATCTTTTGTTCCAGTCATTCTTTGAATTAAGTTATTAAATTTACTTCCTATCTGTTTCTCATTATTAAAGCCAACTTTTTCATTTTTGGAGGCTACAAAACCACTGTCTGGTCTTTTTCTAACTGCTTCTATAAGACGTTTTTTTGCATTTTCACTAATTTTAAGGTCCGAAACTCTTCTATTTAAAAGTTCAGACTTTTCACTATTCTCGAAATTATCATTAATTTGATTATTCATTAGTGAATCTTGATTTTTATTTTCAGAAAAAACAAAATTACTTCTGGGTGTATTTATACTATCTTCTTTGTTACCATCAATATCATTATCTCCATGAGAGGCGCTATGGCCTTTACCTACTCCTAAACTTTCTGAACTTGATTTATTTTCTGAATTTTTTTCAATTTCTATTCCTGTTGCGACTACAGACACTCTAATAAAACCATCCATTGAAGAATCCAAAGTTGAACCAACAATAATATTTGCATCAAGATCTACTTCACTTTTTATTCTATTAGCTGCTTCATCCAATTCAAATAAAGTTAAATCATTACCACCAGTTATGTTTATTAATACACCTTTTGCTCCTTTTAAAGAGATTTCATCCAACAATGGGTTAGCTATAGCTTTTTCAGAAGCTTGAGTTGCACGATCTTCTCCACTTGCTTCTCCTGTTCCCATCATTGCTTTACCCATTTCATCCATAACTGATCTGACATCTGCAAAATCTAAGTTAATTAAACCTGGTTTAACCATTAAATCTGTAATACCTTTTACACCCTGATAAAGAACATCATCAGCCAAACTAAATGCGTCAGTAAATGTTGTATTTTCATTTGCTAATCTAAACAAATTTTGATTAGGAATTATTATCAAAGTGTCTACAACTTTTTGTAATGCTTCAATTCCTAATTCAGCTTGTTTCATTCTTTTTGATCCTTCAAACTGAAAGGGTTTTGTTACAACTCCAACAGTTAAAACACCTAACTGTCTTGCTGCTTGTGCTATTACTGGCGCTGCTCCTGTACCAGTTCCTCCACCCATTCCTGCTGTAATAAAACAAAGATGGCTTCCATCAAGAATTTCGATAATTTGTTCGATACTTTCTTCTGCTGCTAATGTTCCTAACTCTGGTTTAGCACCAGCTCCAAGACCTTCAGTAACCTTTGTTCCTAATTGGAGTTTCTTTGAAGAAGAAGATTGCTGTAATGCCTGAGCATCAGTGTTGGCCACAACAAAGTCTGCGCCTTCAAGATTTTTTACAATCATATTATTGACTGCGTTTCCTCCAGCTCCTCCAACTCCAAAAACAGTTATTCTTGGGCTTAGATCTTGATGATTTGGTATACTGAGTGTTAATGTCATATTAATGCCTGTAAATTATTTATGTTATTTGATTCGTTTTTTTCTGCCGATTCGTTATAGTAACCGAATCATTTAATTACGTCATCAATTTTTTTTTTTTGAATTACCAATTTTTTACTAACCAACTAAAAATATTATTAATTTTGTTAAACGTTAAATCATCCGATGGTATTTTAAAATCCCAACATTCATCATTTGGATGACATGCATAAAGAGCTAAACCAATTATAGATGAAAACTCTGGTCCATTTGTAGCATGAGGTAAACCTTGTAACCTCAATGGCCGTCCTATTCTAACTGGACTATGAAAAATTTTCTCACTTATATCTAAAAGACCAGGTATCTGGCTAGAACCACCAGTAATTATAATTTTTTTATTATCTAATTCATAAAAATTAGCTTTTTTTAATTCTAACTTCACAAACTCTAAAATTTCTTCAATTCTTGGCTTAATTATTCCAATAAGTTCAGACCTAGTGATTGTTAATCTTTCATATGAATTTTGAAATTTTTCATTTGTAATATCAACTATTTCTCTATCATCCATGTTATTCGCAATAACGCCACCATGAAGGTTTTTTATTCTTTCTGATATTTCTAAAGGAATTTGAAAAGCAGCTGAAATATCTTTTGTTATAATTTCACCTCCAAGATTAATTTCGCTTGCAAAAACTAATTGTCTATTCAAAAATACAGTAATTCCTGTAGTATGACATCCAAAATCAATACATGCTGCACCATGTTGTAGTTCATCTTCAATCAAACTAGAAATTCCCGAAACGTAAGAAGCTGAAACTATACCCGAAAGCTCTAATTTACATCTTTTAAAGCATTGAATAATGTTTTGTATAATTCTTTTTTGGACACTAATTAAATGCAAATCTACTTCAAGGGCTTTACCAGATTGACCAATTGGGTCGATAAAACCAGATCTTTCATCAATAGTAAAGTTTACTGGAATAGCATGAATTATTTCTTCGTCTAATATAAAATCATTTAATCTACAATTACCCAAAGCTTTTCCTATATCTTTTTCATTTATAACTGAACTTTCAATTTCAGTCTTACCAATTAGACTGTTTGATTTTAGATTCCCACCAGAAAAGCTAACCATTACATCTTCTATAATAACACCAGCCATTTTTTGAGATGCTTGAACAACGGTCCTGATTGCTTTTTCAACTTCTTCAATTGAAATAATTTCACCTTTACTAATCCCTCTTGATTTTGTAGTTGCAACGCCAGTAACTCTAAAAGGAATATTTTTTGGCATGAAATTGTTTTTTGAAATTTTTTCTTCATTTTCATCAACTGAAAAGTTCAACAAAAAACATGTTATTTTAGAAGAACCCAAATCTATCAAACCTAAAAAACCTTTTTTTAATGCATTCAATCTTTTTTGCCTTAGTTGTCTTTGTGTAAGAAAGAAAGATTTATTCATACATCATCTCCAGAAAGGAACTTTTTAGTTGTTAAATTTTCTTCATTAAGCCTTAAAATTGTTCTATTTTCATTTCTTAAATCAATTCCTAAAATATTTTTTTTAAAGATATCATGATTAATTTCTAAACTTTCTACTTTTTTTAATGCTTTGATAGGATCTTTTTCGGGTAAAAGTATGAATTGATTATTATCTAATATTATATTCCATCTTCTTTCACCTATTCTCACTAAACCTCTAATCCTTGGTATCATCGGACCAGAAGCAATAAGTATTGATAATGCTTCATTAATTTTATTTTTTATTCCATTCCCTGAAATTAATGGTAAATCATATCTATCTTTTCTTGAAAAGATTTGATCAACAACTTCACCTTCTTTGTCTAACAAAAGATAGATTTCATTTTTTTTGTGAACAACCACAGGTCTTCTTTCTTTAACATATATCTCTAATACTTTATTTGGAGTAATCCTCACGTTTGCAAATTTTACAGCATTTATTTCTTCAACTAATTTTTTAACTTTGTTAACATCTATATCTAGAGAACTCATTGGTAATTCAAAATTTATGATTGAATGAATTTTTAAAATTAATTCATCATTTTCAGAAATTATATTAAGTTTGTTAACTTGAAAAGAATGTCGTTCTTTAATAAAACTTTCTAAATAAGAGACTTTTTGTTCAAAAAAAGAAATAAAATTATTGTTAAAATATTTGAAATTAATAATTAAAATACTGACCGTCAAAAAAAATGTCAAAAAAAGAATATAAAATATTTTTTGTGATTTCTTATAGATAGACCTATATAACAAGTACTTAAATCTTGATGGTGCCGGGTCTATTTTTTTAATCCTAATTATCTTAAACAAGATGCATCCTCCAGAATCCACTCACATAGGGTTGATAAATTAGAACCACTTTTTTTTACTTGTTCTGGAACCAAAGAGGTTGATGTCATTCCAGGTTGAGTATTAATTTCTAAAATAATCAGTCCATCAGTTCCTTTGGAAGGATCCCATCTAAAATCTGTTCTTGTTATTCCTCTACAACCAATAAGATTATGAGTTTTTTCTGCAAAACTTTTACAAAGATTTTCAATTTTTTTTGGAATTTTTGCTGGAAATTCATGTTTTGATTTGCCTTTAATATATTTTGCTTCATAGTCATACCAATCATCTACAATAATTTCAGTTACTCCTATAGATTTTTTGTTCACAACCACTGTTGTTAATTCTCTTCCTGGAATAAATTCTTCAATAATAAAATTTTGTTTATCTAAATCTCTTGAAAAAACTTTTTTCAGAAAGTTTTCTCTATTCTCTACTTCTTTAAAAATCTCTACACCTAAAGATGAACCTTGTTTATTTGGTTTGATCACAAATGGTTTTGCCAACAAATCACTTTTAAGTATTAAATCTTTACTTAAAAAAGAACCTTTTGCTACTGGAAGTTTATAATTTGAAATAAATTCTTTAGTTTTATGTTTATTCATAGCTAGTGAAGATGAAAAAACACCTGAATGAGTATATGGGATTTCAAGCCATTCTAATATAGCTTGAATTGTTCCGTCTTCTCCAAATGTTCCATGGAGACAATTAAATACTACTGATGGATTAAGTTTTTTTAAATCATTTACAATACTTTTTTTTACATCTAACTCTATTACAAAATGATTTTTAAGCCTTAATTGTTCTGCACAAGTTTTACCGGAAAGAAGAGATACATTTCTTTCATCAGAAAATCCACCTTTTAAAACGACTACTTTTGTTTTTTTCTTCAATTTTCATCCTTCAAAATATTACTTTAAAGCAGCTTTAATTCCAATTTTTTGAATTTCCCATTCTAAAAGATAATTACTTTTTTCATAAACTTTTTTTTGAATGTAATTACCCAATTTTTCAAAATCTTCTGCTTTTGCTTTCCCAGTATTTAACAAAAAATTGTTGTGTTTTTCTGATACTTTTGCGCCTCCAATAATATAGCCACTCAAACCAGCTTGTTTTATAAGTTGCCAAGCTTTAGGTTTTTTTTCTTCCATATTTTCAATTAAAGAAGATTTACCACTTGGATTTAAAAATGTTGAACCACAAGTTACTGAAGTAATTGGTTGTGTTGAAGCTCTATGATCAATATTTTTCTTAATTTTCTTTAATATGTAACTTTTTTCAGCTTTAGGAGGTTTTAACAAAGCATCTAGTATAATTGAATCCTCTGGAAAAGAAGAAGATCGATAACCAAAGTTTATATCTTTCGCATTTAAATCTTTTACATCTCCGTTTCGCATCATCACCTTCACACTTACAATCACGTCACTTAAATAACTTCCGTAACAACCAGAGTTCATTTTAACTGCTCCTCCAATTGTTCCAGGAATTGTCCTCAAAAAAGAAAGGTCAAATCCAACGTTAGCAGCATATACTGATAACTTTGCGTCTAAAGCAGATGCTCCTGCCATAATATAAATGCCATCATCTTTAATCATGCCAAAATTTTTTCCTAACTTTATAACTACTCCAGGAATACCTCCATCTCTTATTATTATATTTGAACATAAGCCTAATACTGTTATAGGAATATTTGAAGGAATGTTCTGTAAAAATAGACTTAGATCATCTTTATCTTTAGGCATGAAGAATATTTCGGCAGGGCCTCCAACTTTTAACCAAGAAATTAAGCTTAAATTTTTGCCTATTATCAACTCTCCTTTTAATTTTGGTAATTTAGAAATAAAAGATTTTTTAACATTCTTTAAAAACATAATTGTCTCATTTAATTTAATTAAAAATTTTATTTAACCATGAACTAATAGAACCGGCTCCTAAACAGATAAAAAGATCACCAGATTTAGCGTGTTTTTCCAAAAAAATCTTTACCCCTCTTTCATCTTCAACTGTATGTACAGATTTATGACCTGAGTCATAAAGACCTTGAACTAATTTTTCTTTTGAAACTCCTTCAATAGGTTCTTCACCAGCAGAAAAGATGTTCGTAATTCCAACAACATCTGCTTCATTAAAACAACTACAAAAACTATCAAATAAATCATGTACTCTGGAATAACGATGTGGCTGGTGAACAACTATGACTTTTCCTTTAGTAATTTTTTTGGAAGCTTTCAAAACAGCACTTATTTCAGAAGGATGGTGGGCGTAATCATCAATTATTTTTACACCATTCCATTCATCTAAAAATGTGAACCTTCTTTTTACTCCACTAAAGTTTAATAATGCCTTTTTGATGTCTTTGAATTTAATCTTTAAGTAATATGATAGAGTAATTGAAGCTAGAGCATTTAAAACATTATGCTCTCCAGGCATTGGCAAAAAAAAGTTTTTTAAAAATTTCATTTCAGAAGAAATGTATACATCAAATTTTGAACCATTATCATTTTGAATTAAATTTAACACCCTAAAGTCTGCTTGCTTATTAAATCCATAAGTAATAATCCTACGATCTTTTACTTTTCCAACTAATTTTTGAACCTCAGGGTGATCCGTACAACATATAGCTAATCCATAGAAAGGAATGTTTGTTAAAAAATTATAAAAGGCATTTCTAAGGTTTAAAAATTTACCATAATACTCGAGATGTTCTCTATCTATATTTGTTACAATTGCAATGGTTGATGGTAATTTCATAAAAGTTCCATCACTTTCATCTGCTTCAACAACCATCCAATCTCCCGATCCATGTCTAGCATTAGAACCATATGATTGAATTATACCACCATTAATGACGGTAGGATCCAATCCTCCTTGATCAAAAATTGCAGATATCATTGAAGTTGTTGTAGTTTTTCCATGACTACCTGCAACAGCAACATTATATTTTAGTCTCATTAACTCAGCAAGCATTTCTGCCCTTCTTACTATAGGAAGACTTTTCTTTCTTGCTCCTAATAATTCAATATTTTCAATACTAATAGCTGACGAAACTACGACAACATCTGCATCATCAAGGTTTTTAACAGCATGTTTCAAAAAAATTTTTGCACCAATTTTTTCTAATCTTTCAATAATTGGAGAGTTTTTTAAATCTGAACCTTGAACTTTATATCCCAGATTTAACAAAACTTCAGCAATCCCAGACATTCCTATTCCACCTATACCAATAAAATGAATAGCCTTTAAATTTGAAGGAAGTCTTGTACTAAGCATGTTTAAGTAACTTTCTTATTTATAATTTCATAAAGATCATAGGTAGCATTAGGCCTACTTAATTGTTTTACTTTTTTTGACATGTTTTTTAACAAAATTGGATTTAAATAAAAATTTTCAATTTCTTTGTATAATTTTTCAGAATTAAGATGTTTTTCATTTATTATTTTTGATGCCCCAAAATTCTCTAAAACAAGTGCATTTTCAAATTGATGATTATTTGTAGCGATACTTAGTGGAACAAGTATTGATGGACGACCAATGATTGTAAGCTCAGAAATAGTTGATGCCCCAGCTCTTGAAATAACAAGATCAGACTGAAAAATTACCTCCCCTATATCTTCAAAAAAAACTTTTGTGACGTTTTCAATTCCTAATTCCTTGAGAAATGAATTTACTTTAATTTTATCTTCATATCTACATTGAAAGTATACGAAAAAGTTTTTTAGATGTTCATTAGAAAAGTTTTTAAAAGTTAATAGAAGTGTTTCTGTCAAAACTTTTGCACCCTGAGATCCTCCTAAAACTAATATTTTAAATTTATCATCATTCTTTTTATTATTTAACTTATGAAATTTTAAAATTTTTGTTCTTACTGGTGTACCTACAAACATATTTTTAAAATTATTATCATGATTTTCTTTTGGTTTTAATCCAAATGTCACCATAGTAGCTTTTTTGGAAAAAATTTTATTTACTTTCCCTAAAATTACATTTTGTTCATGAATAATAATCTTTATTTTTAAAACTTTTGCCCAAAGTAATATGGGAAAGGATGGGTATCCTCCAAAACCAATAACAATATTTGGTCTTTTTTTAAAAAAGATAACGGATGTCTCTATAATACTAAAAATTAAGAAAAAAATAAAAATAATTTTTTCAAAAATTTTTTTTGAACTCTTTCTTATACTTATTGTTGTGAGTTTTATGCTTGGATTTAGATCATTTAAATAATGTTTTCCTCTTTTATCAGTTATGATTTCGACATTCCAACCTTTTTCTAACATTTTATGTGCTAATGCTTCAGCTGGAAAAACATGACCTCCTGTTCCGCCTGTAGTTATCAATATAGACTTAGACAAAATGACATGCTCCTATTTTCTAAAAATTTGTTGCATTTCATGTTTTGGTCGTTTTCGAGTATAAGATAATAAAAAACCCATTAATATTCCCATTGCAAGAACTGAAGATCCACCATAACTTATAAATGGTAGTGTTAAACCTTTCGCAGGAAGTAATCTAACGGCAACACCTACATTAATTAATGTTTGTAAACCTAATAGTGATACTAAACCAGTCCCAGCAAATTTAACAAAATTTGAAGGCTCTTCAATTAACCTATAAAGAGATCTAACTATGATAAATAAAAAAATAGATAAAATTATTAAACATAGTAGTAATCCATATTCTTCAGCGGCTACTGCAATAATAAAATCAGTATGAGCATCTGGGAGTTTCCATTTTACTTTTCCATCTCCAACGCCTACTCCTAGAAAGCCACCATTCTTAATTGCATTAGTTGCATATCCTAGTTGGGTTAAAGGATCCAAATCAGGAGAAATGAAACCATTAAGCCTGTTGGCTACATGCTCTGAATTAAAGTAAGCTATAATTGCAAGGTTAATACACATAAATAATATTATAATTAAGATAAATATTGATGCGCCAGAAATAAAATAAATTATGGACCAAGTTGTTATAATTAAAGTCGCTTGACCAAAATCTGGTTGAGAAATTAACAAAGTGACAATTATCGTCATTATTAAAAAGGAAATTAATTTACCTGGAGGACCAGTTTTTTCTAAACTACCTGAAATTAACCAAGCCGAAAAAATAATAAAAAAAGGTTTTAAAAATTCAGACGGTTGAATTGAAAATGAAAACAATGAAAACCATCTCACTGCACCTTTACCAAAATCTGTTCCAAAAAAAGGTAAAAAAAGTATAAGTGTAAAGCTTAAGATAAAGCAAACAACAGCAATCCTTCTTGAATTCTTTACACTTATCATTGAAAAGAAAATGATAAGAAAAAAAGATAATATTACAAAAAAAAGCTGTTTTTTTACGTAGTAAAATGGTGAAATACCGTTATTTTCAGCCAAAGGAGGTGAAGATGCCATACACAATAACAGACCAATAATAAAAAGAATTAGTACAGCAAATAGTGCTAACCTATCAACAGTTCTCCACCATTCAGAAAAAAGTGGCTCGCTATCTTCGGCATCTTTCTTGCCGTATATTATATCCGTCATTTTGCCTGCTCGTTTATTATTTTTTTTAAAATCCTAACATTTTTTTTAAATTTTAAAAGGGTTAGTTTAATTTAAATTGATTTTTTTATACTATCAAATATTCTTATAAACATATCTCCTCTTTCCTCAAAACTTTTAAATTGGTCAAAACTTGAGCAAGCAGGTGCTAATAAAACTGTATCTCCTTCTGTAGCATCCTCAAATGCTGTTTTAGTTGCATTTTCAAGATTATGACAAACTTTGAAACAAAACTTTTTAAGAGATTTAGAAAATTCATTTGATGAAGATCCAATAAGATAAATACTTTTAACATTTTTAAAATCTTTCAAATATTCAGATATATTTTCTGATTTGGATATACCTCCTAAAATTAATCTAATATTTTTATTTGAGTTTATTGATTTCATAGCTGAAGAGAAATTTGTGGCTTTGGTATCATTTACAAAAGAAATACCATTAACTTTTCCCAAAAATTGGTTTCTATGTTTTAATCCTTTAAAACCTTCTAAAGATTTAATAATTTTCTCAGGTCGTAATTTCATCAACCTACAAATTGAATAAGCTACAAAAAGATTTTCATAATCATAGATATTATTAAATGTTTCTATTTTTTTTAAATCAAATTTTATTATTTCCTTTCCATCCTTAAATTCGCAAAGAAATTCTTTTTCCAAAAAAATACTCCAGCTTCTTGTCTTTAATAATTTATTTGTTGAAAATGAAATAATTCTATTTTTTTTCTTTTTTTTATCAATAATTTTATTTTCAGCAAACATACCTTCATAATTATTCACATTTATTACAACATTTTTTGAATTATTATTTAAAAATAAATTAAGTTTTGAAGAGAAATAACCTCCCCTTCCAGAATGTCTATCGAAGTGATCATTTGAAAAGTTTACTAAAGCTGAAATATCTGATTTAATCGTTTTTGCTATCTCTAATTGATAAGAAGAAACTTCTAAAATTATTATACTTCTATTTTTTTTTGGTAATAACGAAAGTGCAGCTTTTCCAAAATTACCACCTATTTCTGTGTCATAATCACAGTTTTCTAGAATATAATTAAGTAAATGACATGTTGAAGATTTACCATTTGTTCCTGTTATACAAATTACCTTTGAATTTTTTTTATTTTTTAAATTCTCATTCAAGGATTGGAAAAAAAGACTTATATCATTATCTATTTCTATACTCTCATTCAAAGCTATTTTTATCAGAAAGTGGGGGTTAGGATATAAATGAGGTATACCAGGGGATACAATAACAGCAGAAATATTTTGAAGTGGGTTCTCAATATTAATATTAAGTATTTTTAAACCATTTCTTTTTGCTTCATTTCTTTTTTCTAAAAGATCGTCCCAAATAAATACATCCGCAAACCCTTTCACAAGAGATTTAGACGTTGCTTTTCCAACTATTCCGTAACCTAAAACTAAAATTTTTTGATTCTTATATTTATCTACTGAAATCATGATCTATCTCAATTTCAATGTAGCTAATCCTATCAAGGCTAAAATAACTGAAATTATCCAAAATCTAATTACAATTTGTGGTTCAGCCCATCCTAATTTTTCAAAATGATGATGTATAGGAGCCATCAAAAAAACTCTTTTTTTTGTTATTTTAAAATATAAAACCTGAATAATAACCGAAAGAGCTTCCATAACGAATAGTCCGCCTATTATAACTAAAACGATTTCGTGTTTAGTAAAAACTGCAATCGCTCCAAGCGCTCCGCCTAAAGCTAATGATCCAGTATCTCCCATAAATATTGCTGCTGGAGGGGCATTATACCACAAAAAACCTAATCCACTTCCTATCAATGCAGAAACAATAACTAAAATTTCTCCTGTACCAGGAATATAATTCAAATCTAAATAATTTGAAAAATCTACTCTTCCAACGACATAAGCTATAATACCTAATGAACCACTAGCTATAATTACTGGCATTACTGCTAAACCATCAAGACCATCTGTAAGATTTACTGAATTAGCAGATCCTACAATTACGATCATAGAAAAGGGTAAAAACAACCATCCAAAATTAAGTAAAGTTTCTTTAAAAATTGGTATAGCAACATGTCCAGACAACCCCTCAGGGTGTAAATAAAGTGTGCATACGGATGCAAATAATGATATTAGAAATCCAAAAAATAATCTTATTTTTTTTGATAAGCCTTTACTATTCTTAAGTATTACTTTTCTGTAATCATCAAAAAAACCAATTAATCCAAAACCTAAAGTAACAAATAAAACCAACCAAACATAAAAATTATCTAATCTTGCCCACAAGATTGATGAAAATAATAAAGAACCTAAAATTATGACTCCTCCCATTGTTGGAGTGCCAGCTTTTTTAATAATATGGTCTTTAGGCCCATCAGATCTTATTGGTTGACCGCCTTTTTGTTTTTTCTTAAACAAATTTATTAAACTTGGACCAAAAATGAAAAAGAATATTAATGAAGTAAAAAAAGCTCCTCCACTTCTAAAAGTTATATATCTAAAAAGGTTAAATAAATCACCTCCATCACTAAAAAAATTTATATAATATAACATTTAAATTCTCACTAATAATTTTAAGAATTATTTTGATTTTTGGATAACAAATGATTAACCACTTTATTAAGTCCAATACTGTTTGAACCTTTAATCATGATAATATCACCGTTTTGAATAAATTTCAAAATATCTTTGTTTAACATATTTACATCAGAAAACCATTTGCCTTGTTTTTTTTTGGGAAGAAGTTGAAAAAAGTTCGACATCAGTTGACCTACACAATAAAAGCAATCTATTTCATTCAAATAACTTATGTGAATAAGATCTCTATGAATTTTGTTCTTTTGATCTCCTAACTCTAACATATCACCCAAAATTGCAATTTTTCTAATTTTTATTTTCTCTGAAATATTTAGATTAATATTCTCCAAACAAGATAAAGTTTTAAGAGAAGCACACACTGAAAGAGGATTAGAATTATAACTTTCGTCAATAACAAAGTAAAATTTATCTTGAATTACATCATCAAAATAAATTTTTTTAATATTTCCTCTTCCAAAAGAAGGTTTCCAGTTAGAAAGATTTAAAATAGCTTTTGTAATATCTAATTTCAAAAAGTCAAAAACTGCAATTACTGAAACTGCGTTAATGAGATTGTGTATACCTAAAGACTTAATTTTTATAAAAAAGCTCTCAGAATTATTTTTTTTTACAATTCCAATTGTGGAATTAAATCTTATTTTCGCATTACAAAGTCTATATTCACAATTTTCAAGACTACCAAATACTTTAAAATCAATATGCTTTTTTCTAATTTTTTTTAAAAGTTTATTTGAATTTTCAAAATCTCCTGGAATGAGACAAATTCCTTTTTTATCTAAACCATCACAAATATCTAATTTTTCAAGCATAATATTTTCTACACTTTTTAAGTTTTCAAGATGAGATTGTCCGATAGAAGTAATAATAGCAATGTGTGGAGAAACAAGTTTTGATAATGGAGAGATTTCTCCTCTATCATTCATTCCAATTTCAACTATTACATAATCAACATTGGAATGTAAATTGGATAGAGTAAGTGTAACACCAAGCTTATTATTAAAATTTTTTTTAGTAGCATGAACAGAAAAGTTTTTTGAAAGTGCTGACTTTAGCATTTCTTTTGTACTTGTTTTCCCTGCGGAGCCTGTAATAGCCACAAATTTAGCTTTTGATCTTTTTCTCGCAGCTAAAGCTAAATTATTAAAAGTTTCATTTACGTCTTTAACTAACAAAAATGGCAATTCTTTTTTTATTTTAACTTTTTTTGAAATTATTGCTGCTGATGCACCTTTACTAAAAGCATCCTCTACAAAATCATGTCCGTCTCTTTTATCTTTCAGAGCGATAAATAAATCACCTCGTTTTAATGTTCTGCTATCAATTGAAACACCTGTAGCAATAAAACTCTTATTACATTTTCCTTTTGAAATATTTATTAACTCTTTTGAAGTCCACAAGGGTTTCATCAAGGAATTCCTCCTTCTAAAGCTAATATAGAAATGCTTGCTTGTTCAGAATCACAAAAGGGATATGTGATATCATTTATAGTTTGACCAATTTCATGTCCTTTTCCAGCTATCAAAAGAATGTCCCCCTCTTCTAATTCTTTTATTGCCCTCAAGATTGCCTCAGCTCTATCAGGAATTTCAATTGCATTTGGACAACTTCTTATAATTGATGTTCTAATAAACTTTGGATCTTCATTTCTAGGATTATCATCAGTAATGAACACCCTATCAGAATTTTCATATGCTACTTTTCCCATCATAGTTCTTTTACCTACATCTCTTTCTCCACCAGCACCAAATAAAACAAATAAGTTTCCAAAGGAGTGCGACTTTAAAGCTTTTAACGCTTCAAACAAAGCATCAGGTGTGTGAGCAAAATCAACATATACAGAACCACCTGTTTTTTTTCTTCCAACAAACTCCATCCTACCAGGAACATTTTTTAATCTTTTTAATTCGCTAAATACTTTTTTATCATCATATCCTTGAGAAATTACTATTAAAGCTGACATCAATGCATTATAAACTTGAAATTCACCAACGAGATTCAAAGTTTCAACATATTTTTTTCCTTTGAATGAAAATTTTACTAATTGTTTTGTTTCTAAAGGCTTTATTGATAAAACCTTTAAATCACTTCCAATTTGGTTACCTATTGAAATTACTTTCTGAGATTTTTCTTCACATATAAGTTTTATGATTTCACCATAATCATTATCAATATTTACAATTGAATTTGAGTTTTCGGGTAAAATATTGTAGAATAGCTTAGCTTTTGACACAAAATAATCCAGTTCATTTTTGTGATAATCTAAGTGATCCCTACTTAAATTTGTAAAGGCCGCAACGCTAATTTTTACACCATCAATTCTACTTTGTGATATACCATGTGATGATGCTTCAAATACAACATTTTCTATACCTTCTTGAAACAACTCTTCAAGTATCCTATGAAATTCAATCGTATCTGGTGTTGTTAGATTAGTTTCTTTCTCAATGTATCCTTGAACACCTAAAGTTCCAACACTTGCTGCCTTTAATGACATATTCTCCCATATTTGAAGAACAAAATGACTTACTGAAGTTTTTCCATTAGTTCCAGTAACGGCAACAATATTTTTTGGTTGATTTTCGAACCAATTAGAGGCAGAAATTGAAATTGATTTCCTTACATCTTCTACTTCAAGAGTAAAAAAGTTTTTATTTATTTTACTAATTATTTCTACACCTTCTTTATCACTAATAGCTAACTTTGCTCCATTTTCTATTGCTTCGAGAATATAATTAGCTCCATGTTTCATATTTCCTTTAACAGCAAAAAAGATGTTTCCAGGCTTTATATCATAAGACTGTTCTGAGATACCTGTGATTTCAAATTCCTTCTCATTCCATTCACCATTTTTCTTATAATCAAATGAAACAATATCTATTAAACGTTTTCGTATAGATGTTTTTTTTGATTTAAATTCATTTTTCATTTAATTTACAACTTTTAATGTTTTTTCTTCGAAGTAATTATTATCTTTATAAGGTCTTAATCCTAAGATAGGAGCAATTCTTCTAATAATTTCTGCAGAAACAGGAACAGCTGTTGCACTAGCTGTTCTATCTGGAATATCTTTATGTCTATCTTCTGGTTCATCTAAAATAACAACTAAGACATATTTTGGATCAAAAATAGGAAAAGCGCTTACAAAAATTGTTCTTACTTTATCTTCTAAATATCCCCCATTAATTGGATCTACTTTATCGGCTGTACCTGTTTTCCCCCCAATCTGATAGCCATCAACGTTTGCACTTTTTGCTGTTCCATTAGTCACAACTTTTCTAAGAATTTTTCTTAAACTGTATGAGGTCTGTGGAGAAATTAAATTATATGTATTAACTTCTTTTTTTTTTAACTTTATCAAGGTAGGATTAATTTTTAATCCTCCATTTACAAGTGTTGAATATGCAGCCGCTAAGTGAACAGGTGTAACTGAAATACCATGTCCGTATGAAATGGTAGCTGTCGATATTTTTGACCACTTTGATGGTATAATAGGTTTTGCTTTATTAGCCTCTGGTAATTCTAATTTTGTTAAATCTATAAAGCCAAATTTTTGAAGAAATCTTTTTTGATTATTTGAACCAATGTTCAAAGCTATTCTTGCAGTACCAACATTTGATGATTTGACTATAACATCAGTTAAAGATAATGTAGGTCCATAGTAATGAAAATCATTTATTGGTTTTTTTCCTAACATCAATGGACCCTTAGTATTAATTATAGTTTCAGTGTTTGCGTAACCTTCATCCAATGCCTGGGCAATAGTAAAAACCTTAAAAGTTGAACCTAACTCATAAAGACCTTGTGCTGCTCTGTTAAATAAAGGACTTTTGGAAGAGTCTTCACCTTTAATAGGAATGGGTCTATTATTTGGGTCAAAGTCTGGAAATGATGCCAATGAAATAATCTCTCCATTATTTGCATTAATTAAAACTGCAGAACCACCTTTAGAATTCATAATTTTAATGCCACTAGAAAGAACTTTTTCAATAATTGATTGAATTGGAAGATCTATTGATAATGTAAGAACGTTATTTTCTTTACTTTTATTTTTTAAATATTTATCAAAAAAAAGTTCAACACCTGCAGATCCTATTATTTCTGCATGATTAACACTTTCTTTTCCAAAAGTTGTTCCTCCTAAAATATGAGATGCAAATGAGCCATTTGGATAAAGTCTTACTTTTCTAGGTCCTAAGTATAATCCTGGTTCTCCCAAATCTTTTACCTGTTCTTGTTGTTCAGGGGAAAGTTTTTTCTTTATCCAAACAAATTTCCTTTCACTTTGTAAACTTTTTATAAGAACTTCTTTATTTAAATCTGGAAAAATAGACATCAATTTGTTTATAACAATCTCAGTATCTATAAATTCATATGGATGAGCATAAAGTGAATATGTTATTATGTTAGTAGCCAGAACATCTCCATTTCTATCAACAATATCTAGTCTATTATTGTTTAAAACAGATGGGCTATTAGAAAAGGATGTATCTTCTTGATTTGATGTTGCTACATGTGAAATCTTGACTCCTACTGTAAAGAAAGAAACAAAAAAACAGAACAACAAATAAATTATTCTTTTCTTAATTCTAATATCATTTTTTTCTTTATTAACTTTTTTTTCAAAAAAACTAAAGATTTTGACCTCATAATTTTAAATTAATTCATTCAACCTTTTCAATACTATCAGAAATAAGATGTTCATCTTCAAATTCTAAAGAAGATATATCAACATAATTTCTTGAAGAAATAGGCATCAATCTTAGATAATAGAAATATCTTTCGACTAACTTTTCTAACCTTTCAGGTCTGTTCAAATAAGCCCATTCAGCTTTAAGTATCTCATAATGTTCTGTATTATCGTTTATTTCTGATTCCAATTTTTTAACAATTTTTATATTTTTTCTTGTCTCATAGTTAATTTTATAAGACCATGAAGCTAACAGGAACACTAAAACAAAACCCAATATGTAAAAAAAAATTTTCATTTTTAATCAATCCATTCCAATTTTATTTGAGAAATTTTAAGTAAATCTGTATCATTAAAATAATCGTTTTTACTCAATATTTTTTTTGCGATTCTCATTTTTGCAGAACTTGCTTTTGGATTTTTATCAATTTCATCTTGCGATGGCCTAATTACTTTTTGTGTCAAATTTTCAAAAGATGGTAATGCTTTTTCTAATTCTGGTAAGTATCTATTAGTCTGTCTAATTTTTGATCTTTTTGAAATAAAATTTTTAACAATCCTATCTTCTAGACTGTGAAAACTAATGACACAAAACTTTCCTCCACATTTTAAAATTCTTTCAATTGAAGAAAGCGCATAGATTAGTTCACTCAATTCATTATTAACCGCAATTCTTAAAGCTTGAAATGTTTTTGCATAAAATGACTTTTTTGATTGTTTTTTTATACCGTGAAAACTTTTTTCAATAATTTTTTTTAAATCTTCTGTTGTATTTATCCGATATTTTTCTCGATCTTTAATAATATTTTTTGATATTCTCTTTGCATTTCTTTCTTCACCGTAAAAAAAAATAATGTCTTCTAAACTTTTCAATTTTGCTTTATTTACAATATCGTATGCAGAAAATCCATCCTTAGACATTCTCATATCTAAAGGACCACTATGTTTATATGAAAAACCACGGCTTGGGTTTTCAAGTTGGATTGAAGACATTCCTATATCTAAAACTACTCCATCTACTTGATTTATAGATAAATAATCAGTAATTTTTTGTATTTTACTAAATTTTTCGTTAAAAAAATGTATTTTATTTCCAAACTTCTGCTTAAAATTATCCGCTCTTTTTATTATTTCTGGATCTCTATCTATACAAATTACTTTTTTTGCCCCTTTTTCAATGAGGCCATTTGTAAAGTTTCCTGCTCCAAATGTACAATCTACCCAAATTCCTTCAATTGGAGAAGAAAGTTCAAGGAATTTATCAAGCAAAACAGGTATATGAGAAAAAGTTTTACTTTCACCTTTCATTTTTTATAAACTATCCTTATTTATACAGAAAAAAGACTATTAAAATCATCAAGATTAGATACTTCATTTTCTATTAATTTCATGTCTATTTCATATTGTTTTGGTTCCCAAATCTGAAATTTATCTCCCATACCCACTAATACAGCTTCATTGTCTATACCAATTATTAACCTAAGTTTTTGAGATAAAACTAACCTTCCACTATCATCAATTTGCGAATAAATAGATTGAGTATTAATAATTCTTTCCAATATTTCTCTATTTCTTGAATATCTTGGCAATTTGGAAATTAATTCATCTACCTCCTCAATTGCATCTATTGAATATCCCTCTAAACAATTTCTTCCTTTTCTGCCGTATACCAATACACAGCTAGCATTTGTTCCTTCTAATTTATCTGAGTCACCGTCTTCAATAATTCTTCTGAAAGGTGCAGGAATTGATACTCTGCCCTTTTTGTCTACTTTATGGATTGACTCTCCTCTAAACCTTCTCAAAAGTAACTCCTAATAATTTTAAACATAAAGGGCGGGCCGTTTTTTTTAACAGTCCGCCCTTTATGTTAATATTTTATTTATGTTTCAATCTGATGTTTTGCCTGTATAAAACCTCTCAAACTGATTTTTATTTTTTGTTACTAATATGGTATAACATGGTATTAAATGGGAATCAATGGGAAAAATAAAAAAATTAAAAAAATGCGGATGGTCTATAAGCCGGATTCTGTAAAGCAAAATGCTTTGATGGTTATTCATCTTGAATTATTGTTACCAATAATTTCTAGCAGTCTACCCGAAGTGCTTTCTTGGGGATAT
>MDTG01057938.1_pt1 | contig 46272 bp, 38 predicted proteins | sample 811421 | NCBI WGS metagenome assembly MDTG01 (sample SAMN05326645, study PRJNA326480) | marine metagenome | isolation source: seawater | place: Pacific Ocean: South East | collected 2011 | reverse complement strand
TATTAACGAATTCCATCAACCCATAGCTAGATAATTCTCTACCATAGCCTGACATTTTTACCCCACCAAAAGGCAATCTGGGGTCTGATTTAACATAATCATTAACAAAGCATACTCCCACTTGAATTTTTTCTTCTGCTATCTCCTTACCTTTGTTTATATCTGAAGTAAAAACTGCAGCTCCTAAACCATACTTGGAATTGTTTGCTAAATCAACAGCATTATCGTCGTCATAAGCCTCAATTATAGAAAAAACAGGACCAAAAATTTCCTCATCAAATGCAGGCATTCCAGGCTGAACTTTTGAAAGAACGGTTATTGGGTAATAAGCTCCATCAGTATCTGGGATTTCGCCACCAAAGTTTAATTGAGCACCCATTTTTATAGATGACTCTACCATTTTATGAACCTCAATCCTAGCAGATAATGAAACCAATGGTCCATAATCCACATCATCATATGGGTCTCCCATAACTTTTGAAGTCAGCCTATTAATTAACTTTTTAGTAAATGGTTTAATATTATTTTTAGTTACAATTATCCTCTTTGCTGATATACAGCTTTGACCATTATTGAGTAACCTTCCCTCAACGCAAGCTATAACTGCATGATTTAAGTCAGCATCATCTAAAATTAAATATGGGTCATTACCTCCAAGTTCAAGAACAGTTTTCTTTAAATTTTTACCTGCAATTTTTGCAACTTCTTTTCCTGCATTTGTACTCCCTGTGAATACTACACCTTGAATTTGGTCATGCTCAATAACTTTGGATACTAATGAACTTGGAATCTGTAAATTATTAAAGATATTATCTGGGAACCCTGCTTCTTGAAAAAGATCCTCAATCATATTAGCACATCCTTGAACATTGGATGCATGTTTTAGTAAAACACCATTACCAACAATTAATGAAGGAATGGCATATCTTAATACTTGCCAAAATGGAAAATTCCATGGCATTATACCAAACACTAGACCTACTGGGCGATAAGTAACAAAACTTTTATAAAATTCAGTTTCTATATGATTTTCACTTAGGATCTGCTTTGAATTTTCATAATAATAATCACAAAGCCATGCGCACTTCCTAATTTCTCCCTTTCCTTGCTTTTTTGGTTTACCTGTCTCATCGGCAATGAGGGTACTCACATCATTAGCTCTTTCATTAAGAATATGAGATAAATTCTTCACTAGATCGAGCCTTGATATCAAATCTATTTCAGACCAATTCGTTTGAGCATGTGCTGTTTTTCTTACCATGATATCTATATCACTCGAAGATAGGACACACCATGAACTTAGTATAATATTATTTTTGGGATTAATAGATTTTAACTTGTTCTTAATCATTTAATGATTTAGAAATCCAATCGAAGCCTGCATATAGAGCTAGTATAGATAAAACCCAAATATGATTATATTGCTGCCCCTCGCTGCGAAGATCATAGCCAATTAAGCCCCCGAATAGAGAACCAATTATAAATATAATTCCAATAGCTAGCCTTAATCTTTTGTCCATACTTTTTATGATATTTGATTTTCTTAGTATATTAAAATTTAAACATGTTATAATCACTTATTTAGAATAAGTTTTGGCGTTTGTAAAAAAGATTTAATGAATAAAGGTGTAATAGTTCGCGTGAATACAAATGGTAACAATAATTGACTAAAAGAAATTGATTAAAAGATATAATACCATAATAAGGATAGAATTAAAATGAGTTTAATTGATAAAATTAATGATAAATCAGCAAAAATTGGAGTTATAGGTCTAGGATATGTAGGACTTCCACTTGCTATTGAATTCACTAATACTGGGTATAGCGTTACAGGTATTGATGTAGATCAGAAAAAAGTAGAATTAATTAACTCAGGAGAAAATTACATAAGCGACGTTAAAGATTCACTTTTAAAAAAGGCAGTTGATAAAAAATTATTAAAAGCTACAACTGATTTTAATATGGTTAAAAAACTTGACGCCATTTCTATTTGTGTACCAACACCTTTGAATAAAGAAAAAAATCCTGATATTTCATTCATAGTTTCAGTCATGGAAGAAATAAAAGACTTCATTCATGAAAATATGTTAATTGTTTTAGAAAGCACTACATATCCTGGAAGTACAAAAGAATTAATACTACCATACATCGCAAATAATAAAGAATTAATACCTGGTGAGAACATTTGTTTATGCTTTAGCCCAGAAAGAATAGACCCAGGTAATAAAACATACAATACTAGTAACACCCCAAAAGTAATTGGTGGAGTCACAAAAAAATGTTCTAAAGTAGGTAAGGAACTATATTCTAAAATTATAAGAGAAGTCGTTGTTGTAAGTTCCACTGAAACTGCTGAAATGGTAAAACTACTTGAAAATACATTTAGGGCAATAAACATTGGATTAGCAAATGAAGTAGCTATTATGTGCGAAAAATTAAGCGTAAATGCATGGGAAGTAATCGATGCAGCTGCGACTAAACCATTTGGGTTTATGAAGTTTACCCCTGGTCCAGGTTTAGGAGGACATTGCATTCCAATAGATCCATATTATTTATCATGGAAATTAAAAACTCTAGATTATGATGCAAGATTTATTAAACTTGCTGGCGAAATAAATACCTATATGCCCAGACATATTGTTGAGCTTATTATATCATCATTAAACGATCATCAAAAATCCATAAATGGAAGTAAAATACTAATTATTGGCATAGCCTACAAAAAAGATATAAACGATTGTAGAGAGTCTCCTGCTCTAGATATTATACAGATTCTCAAAGATCAAGGATCAGAAATTTCATATTTTGACCCTTTTGTTCCATCATTAGAATTTGGAGAATTCAATTTAAAAAGTATTAAATGTTTAGAGGAAAATAGATTAGCAGAATTTGATGCTACTGTTATTGTCACAGATCACTCCAATATTGATTATAAATCAATTTATACATTTTGTGATTTGATTATAGACACAAGGAATGTTTATAAAAACTACAGCTCAAAAAAAATAAAAAGGCTTGGACACACACACAATTAATTTTTAATAATCAAGGGTCTCATTAATATCGTATGGATTATTCACTTATAATACCAATATACAACGAAATAAAAACCTTACCCTTTTTACTAAGCCAAATTCAGTCGATAAAAGACCATATGGAAATTATTTTAATTGATGATGGTAGTAATGATGGAAGCAGCAAAATATTAAAGAACTTCAATAAAAATAATGAAATAATTATATTTAAAAATAAAAGTAATCTTGGAAAAGGGTATTCTATAACGAAAGGCTTAGAACTAGCTTCAGGAAATAATATAATTTTAGCAGATGGAGATTTAGAAATTGACATAACAATAATTCCAAAAATTATAAAATCTTATGGAGATAATTTAAAAAAACATAACCATAATTCTGTTCTTGTTGGAGTAAGAGAAGGTTTGAATAATCAAAAAAACTATACAGTTTTTAATTTAGGAAATAAATATGTCAATTTAATTTTCAACTTTATCTATGGAACAAATTTTCAAGATATATTGTGTTGTTTGAAAATAATTAACAGAGAAAAAATGATTGATTTCAACTTAACTAGTAAAGGGTTTGATATTGAAACTGAGATAATGGCACAAATAGCAAAAAGGAAAATGTCAGCAAAAGAATATTTAATAGGTTATAAGTCTAGATCTTTAAAAGATGGTAAAAAAATAAAATTATTAGATAGTTTTTCAATATTTAAAAGAATGTTTGTAGAAAAATTTTATTGAAATTATTTCACTAAAGTTTATCACATCAAGATCAATCAATATTTCTAATGTAATCGATTGTTCTAAGACCCGCATGGCCATCCCATTTTTGTGGTATTTTTCCTTTTTTTTCGCCACCATTCAATATGCTCTCAATGATTTTCAGCGCATTATCGACATTGCAATTAGCCAAGTGATTTGTCCCGACATCTATTGTTACTGGCCTTTCAGTATTCTCTCTGAATGTTACACATTGTACTCCTAGATAAGTAGTTTCTTCTTGCACCCCACCACTATCCGTGAGCACGATAAATGCATAATTCAATAAACTTAGAAATTCTATGTATGATAAAGGTTCAACACATAATACAGAATCATTAAAACTTAAACCCTTTTTATTCATCTTTTTTTTAGTTCTGGGATGGACTGGAAAAATAACCTTAATAGTGCCAGATAATTTATTTAACATTTTTACAATATTTTTTAAGCCAGATTGACTATCTACATTAGATGGCCTATGCATAGTAACTAGACAATATTTTCTTTTTGGTAAATTATATTCTTTATAAACCGATAATTGTTTTGCTTTATCGATATTCCTTAATAGAGTATCAATCATTGTATTGCCTGAAAAAATAATTTTACCTGCATCTACACCTTCCTTTAGAAGATTAGATTGGGCGGAGGGTTCAGTAATAAATAAATAATCAGATATTTGGTCAGTTAATAATCTATTTACTTCTTCAGGCATATTTTTATCAAAAGACCTTAACCCTGCCTCTAAATGGGCAATTTTTATACTACTTTTTACTGCAACTAAAGCACAAGCTAGAGTAGAATTAACATCGCCAGGTACAATTACTAGGTCTGGCTTTTCTTTTTTACAAATTTTATCAAATTCTATCATGATTCTTGAAAACTGAGTTATCTGTCCATCAAAATTAGGTTTTATGTGGTAATCAATATCATTAATTGATAAATCTGATAACACATTTTCCGACATATTCTCATCAAAATGTTGGCCTGTATGAACGATAAAATAATTCATTTTGTACTTTTCTAAAGGCTCAATTAAAGCAGCAATTTTCATAAAATTGGGTCGTGTGCCCATTACGAGACAAATTTTCATAATATTAAATAATTCTAAATTTTAAATTTGACATCTTTCGATACAAAGAATGTAGTATTCTTTGATCCAAATAAATTATGCCTAATTCCTAATGAATTAAAAAATTTACCTTCAATATTTTTATATTCGATGAAAGATTCAAGATCAACTGAGTTTTCAAATTGAAGAATTTCAATTTTATTGTCCCAAGCATCCCATTTGGTTAACATATTTTGATTTGATTTATATTGCTTACGAAACATAATTCTTAATTTTTTACTTTTAATATTCCTTTCAAATAAAAATCCATAATATGCTGATTTGGGATCTTTTAAACCTAGTGGCTGATAATGTTTTTCAAAAGTCCCGAAGGTAGCTCTGTTCAAATATAGCCAAGGACTAGCGAGGGCAAATTCAAAAGTAAAATTATTTATATCATTTGGTGTATAAGTAGCACTAATTAAATAGCCAAATATTGTTTGAATATTATCGCGAGTTTCTTTGTCAAGCTGCCATTCATCGATAAAAATCTCTGAATAAATTTTATATTTAGTACTTAATAATTTAAAACTCAACCCTGTAAAATGATTATCATTATCGCCTTTACCAATAAAATATGTAGAATCCTGTCCATCATATCTAGATATTTCATGCTTATGCTCCATAATATAGCTAGATAAAGGATATAGATAATACCACTCTAAACCTCTATCTACTCCTGTAGATATGACTCCCTCATAGATACTAAATGTCGAGCTTAAACTAATATTAAATTCCATTTCCTTTAAATAGTACCATCTATTAAAAATAAGCTCCTCATTATCATATTTTATTTTTCTATTATCTAATCTGGCAATTCTATTTTTTAAACGAAAATATTTTGAATTTTTGATATAAAGATTTAGATGATCTAAAGATGGAGAAAAAGGAGCATCTTTTAAACCGAAAATCTTACTTTGATTACCATCATCTAAATAATCTCTACCAAATTTTATTGAAAAAGAGGAATCATTATATTCCAAAAAACTTATATCGCTTACAAATACTAAATTATTTTGTTTATAATCATGCCATAGATATCTATCAAATTGATGATTAGTTTTAAAAAAAAGTGATTGATGATTTAATGTTATTTTTTCACTTAATTTAGATTTTAATTCAATGGGTATAGAGAATGATTCTAGAGAAAATTCAGGAGAAATTTGATAATTTAACTGACAAAACCCAAAAGAACATGTAATCAAAATCAGGACGATTTTTAACATCAACTACTTCTTGCACCTTTTATTAAAATATTAAAAATAGACTTAAAAAAATACTTAATTGAAGTTAAAATAGGATTTTTTATCTTTTGTACTAAAAATAATTTTTCACTTTCAATAATCTCATCAAATGATTTGGGCATATCAGCATAATAAGGAGGTATTAATCCCGGGCGACATGCAGTTCGCATATCTTGGACTTCTTTAGGATAAAGTGAAAAATAATGTTTACTCAAAGCCCTTGGCCCTACTAAGCTGATATCGCCTTTAATTAAGTTTAATATTTGAGGCAATTCATCAATCCAATATTTTCTTAAGACTTTACCCCAATTTGTCAACCTAAAATCATTTTTGAGTTTACCTTTGGTATTAAGTTTGTTATTATTATAAACATCTTCTTGAATAAATTCACTATATGGATGCATAGTTCTGAATTTATATATTTTGATAATTTTTTTATTAAAACCAACTCTCTCTAATGAAATAAGAGGACCATATGAGGGTTTTTTTTCATTATTATTAAAAAACGTTTTTAATGCTATTATATACAATCTATTTTTATAATGAAAAGTATTTAACAACTTAAATCCACATGATGATAACCTTCCTAGCGCCTCAGCTTTGGATAATACTCTATTATGTCCATGAGTAACTGCAAAATACAATTGTTTAGTTAAAGGAAGTTTTGGAATGACACGCTTGAAAATGAAATCAATAGTTAAAAACAAAGATTTAAAACCCAATGGAATTTTATTTTTAAATTTAATTTTTCTTTGAGTTATTGTCTCAACACAAGAAACGTAAATACCTTCATGATCTAAAAGTTCAAAAGCCTTGTTATGAAACTTATTTATTCTTTTAATATTGTTTACTTTTTCTATATTTATTATGCAACCTAATTTTAAAATATTTGATGTTGGCTGAATATTTTCTAAATGAACTGTTTCAACACAAGAATAATTAATATTTTCGAGATTCACATATCTATTTATATTTTCGATAAGATAATCAGGTATCATTCTTTATTATCTCATACTTTTAATTTAGTTTTAATCATACTTATAACTTTTTTAACTTTTTAAATTTCAATTAATTAATAGCAATTATTTATTTATATAATCCTATTTCAAATAATTTTTTTTAATAAAATCCAACAAAAACAAAGAATAATCAATTTTTTCAGACAACATCTTTTCTTTTCTTTTATTAAATATTTCATTTTTATTTGACATATTTATTAATTGATCAACTTTATCTAAAAGTAGTTTTGTTTCTCCTGCTTTAATACCATACCCTAAATTGTATATTTCTTCTAAACTATTACAATAGCTCAATTTCCCTACAAAATCATTATATCTAATAAAGGGAACTCCAAGTACTGCCGCCTCTGCTGACATTGTTTGACTGTCTCCAATAACTATAGAGCAAAAAGCCATGAAATGATGCATGTCAATTGGATTAATTTTTACTCTATACTTTTCAAATTCACTATTAAGTTTTCTTTCAGATGTTATATACACATTTCCATGAGGTATTAATTTGTCTATTATTAATTTTGCAATATTATCTGATATTCCACTTATTCCATCATCATGATAGGCGCCAAGATCTGAAAATCTGATTATAAAATAATCATCTTGGGAGTCAACATATTTCTCTATCTTTTTAAAAGATGGTTTAAAAGTATTAGGATGTAGATATGCTAATTCATGATAGCTGTTTATACCAATTTTTTTATAACTCCATCTACCTACGCTACACTCTTTTGGAGCTATTATTTTTGATATAAAAGGATAGGTGATTTGTGGAAATGGTGGTATGGCTTCAGCATCATCCTCAACCAATGCAATTGATGGTATATTTAATAGTACACCAACGTGAGATATTACAGATGTTGAGCCGATTAATAATTCTATTTTTTTTTTGTATGAAATTTGGAATAAATTTTTAATTTGTTTTAATAACCTCAGAAAAGTTCCAAATTTTGATTGGTTATTTTTTTTACCAACTATTTTCATATAGCTAAGCTTACTCTCAATTAATAGATTTTCAAGAATATCTTTATCATTGATAGCTATAGTCACTTGGTTACCTTGTTCAATCAAATTTGTAATAGTGATTTTATTAAGATGAAAGTGAGCAGGATGTCCTAGATGGAATAATATGTTCATTAACTTTTGTTTTTAATTCTAAATGTTTTTACTTGATTAATACAATACCTAGAAAATTGATTTAATCAATTTAAAATATTTTAAATTAATAATTGAATCTAAGTTTTTTTGTCTCAAGGATTTTGATAATACTAATAGAATGATTGTTTGAACAAATTTTTGCAGAGCTAAACATTATAACTCAAAATAATCTTTTAAAATGAGTTACATTAAAATAGTGCACGTCATATTGTTATAATAAAAACTTTTTAATTATATTTTTAATATTTTGAAAAAATAATTCTTTGAGCCACAAACCCTTCATATTGGTCCACCTTTGTGGATGCATAGTAAACATTGTATTTCTTGGTAAAACATTGTTTTTTATAGCAACTATTAAATCATCAGTGCTTCTGAAGACTAAACCTTTTTTTATCCAATCTTGCTGTTGAGGGACTTTATCTCTTAAGCTATACTTCCAGCCATCCCAGCGCCTTCCGGTGTCAGTTAAATAAAAAGTATTATCAAAATTTATATCGTAGTACGGTTCTCCAATGATTCCTAACGTTCTATAATCATATTTATTCCATAGTTCTCTATTATCAAATTTTGATTTTGGACTGCCATGCATACATATTGTTTTGACTCCTACTAAACTTCTCAACCTATCTAAGTTAAATCTAAATAGATCCCAAGCTTTGTCTATGTCTCCATTGGCAGTGTCCATTGTTTCATAGTGGTATCCAACTTCATGGTCCAAAGAATTTATCTCCTTAATAACTTTTTCATCCCAACTTTCAGGAATAGACCTAAAATAATATGTTCCTTTAATTCCAAGATCAGACTGAATTTTAGCAAATGATAAGGAGTTATATGGTAGTAAGTCAACATCATGCCGTAATAAGATACATTTATCTAAAGGCTTAGAGATATAATCACAAACGGTGTAAAAGGAATAATCCTTTGATTTAAGAGAATCTAGCAAAAACTTGTATTTAAAAATTGTAAAGTCTTTTGAACTAATCTCAAACATAAAAACATATATATGTTGTGAAAAGCATAACTAAAAATAAAGGTTTTTGTTTAATAAAGTATTAAAATAAATTCTGTACAATGTATAAAGGGTTATGAAAACAATAAGAATCGGACAAAAATTTTCAAAAGAATTTATTGTAACAAAAAATATGGTAAATGATTTTGCATCATGCACTGGAGATTTAAATCCTATTCACTTAGATGAAGAATTTGCTAAAAATACACGATTTAAAAAACCTATAGCTCATGGATTCTTGGTAGGAAGTTTTATTTCAAATGTTTTGGGAAATGATTTTCCAGGTCAAGGTACCATTTACATTTCGCAGAGAATGAATTTTAATCATCCTGTTTACATTGAAGAAAAAATAATAGTAAATGTCGAAGTTAATAAAATTTTAAGTAGAAGTAAGATTTTTCTTAAAACCAAATGTTTAAATAAAAGTGGAGTAAAGGTAATTGATGGTGATGCGAGCGTTCTTGTTCCATCAGGATCATTAATATTACCTTAATAAATTTATAATTGTTATGGGTAATATTTTAACAAGATTAGCTCAAAATCAACTAGGAAGCGCTAAACTTGAAGCTAAAGGCACATTTGGCTTAATCAAGTCATTATTTGGAAAAATTATACAATGGGTAGCGATGACTCGTTTTCCAATTGGTGCAAAAAATCGTTGTCGTTTAGAAAGATTGAGAGGAGTAAAAATAGGAGAGAATGTTTTTCTTGGTGGTGGAAATATTTTGGACCGAGTTCGCCCTGATTTAATTACTATTGAAGAAGAGGTATCTTTAGCTGGTGGTGTTAATATATTGACTCACTCAAACCCGACTAGACCGCTTCGAAAAATACTTGGGGAGGAATACCATATTATCAAACCTGTTGTCATAAAAAAAGGTGCTTGGATTGCTTTGAATGTTGTAATTCTTCCTGGCGTTACAGTAGGGGAAAATTCTATCGTAGCAACTAACTCAGTAGTTCATAAAGACGTTCCTGCATTTACAATAGTTGGGGGAGCACCCGCTAGAATACTTAAAAAGATTGAGCAAGAAGAACCTTCTGAGTAAATATTTTTTAAAATCAAATTTATTTTTTAATTTTGATTTTTATTCTTTTTTAAGAATGATAAAGCAGCAAACATCCAAGCATTTGACCATCTCATATAGGAGGTATCAATACTATAATATTTGAATTTTCTAAATTTAAAACTCCCATCCTCTTTCATCATATTTAATATCATCCAATTAGCAACTTTTTGAGCAATTTCCTCATGGCCAAATCTTTTCATAGATAAAATAAACTGAGCTGCAGAAGTACAATCGACTGGGTAAGTATCATAATTGTAAAATTTTGGTATAAAATCTTTTGTCACAAAATTTTCTTTATAAAAGGAGACACCTTTTTCAAGTTGTTTTTTATAATCACAGTCCTTGGTACAACTTTGATATTCATCCAGGCAATCTAGAATATATCCTGTATGATAATTATCTATCCATCCTCCACTTTTAGATAAACTATAACTCCACGAACCATTTGTATTTTGGTGTCTCATGACATATTTAATTATATCTCTTGATAGTTTCAATGATGATTTATCATTATTTAGGTCAAAAGTTTGAGCAAGTAAACGAGCGCCTTTCATAGAAGCATTGAAAACCTTTTCTTTATCAAAAGGTGAATAGGATAAACAAATACCATTCTCATCTATGGTTCTATACAAATTAGTTTTTACAAAATTTGAAGCACTAATAACTAAATCACTTGAACGCTGAATTTTTGTTGCTTTGAAAGCTATGTACAATGCATTAGATATGATTCCTGTTGCTACAATAGTTGGTTGGTATGCTGGAACTTTCATGTATCTAGCTTCCCAGTCAAAATCGTACCCCCAACATGCACCAGCATAACCTTTGGGTATAAGTTTTTCTAATTTTAAAATTATATCTTCTATTTTTTTTAAATATTGATCTCTATTAGTTTTATCTATTTCATATAACTGAGAATAGGCTTGAAGTGAAAGGCCTAAGGTTACAGGGTTAAGGCTTTCATCAATAAATAAAAATTTTCTAAGGTTGAAAGGAAATCTTTTTAAAAATTGTTGAGATAGAAATCTAAAATATTTACTTGACTTTAATATTGGAAGTTTAAATAATGGAGATCTTAAACAATCATAAGGATCCCAACCTTTATAGTTTTTAGATTCAATATGGTTTTTGAGATTTATTAGAGAATGATCAATTAATGACAAATCATTCTCAGAACTATTTTTAGAGTTCAATTTTTCTATTTTCAGATATACTTTTATTAACGAGCAATGTAACTAAAGAACTCTGATAAATTTCTTCAAATGAAATTGGTGATTCAGTTCCCTCTTTAACAGATTCTAGAAATTTATTGACACAGTTTATATGTCCTTTATCTTGAAATTTATAATTTATTTTGTTTAATCTTTTTTCAATAATTTTTAACGATTTAAAATCCTCAATAATACATATACTACTATCACTATATACCTCAATATACTCCTTACTTAAATTTTCATTACCATTTGAAAAATAATTTATGGATGATATACTACCATTGGCAAATTTTAAACTAATCAAGACCGAATTTCTTAAATTATTAGGATCAGACATACATTCAGCAGATATAGACACCACCTCACTTCGTGCAATATAAATACTTAAATCTATAAAATGACAAGCGTCACTGATAACTCTCCCACCTCCAATTTCCAGATCATTAGTCCAATGATCTGGTTTAATATGTTTGTTATTAATCCTCATTAAAATAGATTTTGGAGAATTCGAAGGAATAACTTTCATTAGCTTTTCTATTGCAGGAGAAAATCTCCTATTAAATCCAATCATTATATTTTTATTATAGCTATTTTCCCTTAATAGTTTTTTTATTTTTTCTAATTCCTTAATGTTTATTGCTAAAGGCTTTTCCGTAAAGACATGTTTATTGTTTTCTATTGATTGCATTACCAGAGTTGAGTGAAGATTATGCCTCGTTGCTATCAATATAGTATTAATATTTTTATCATTAAACAGTTCCGTTGAATCATCGGATAAATATGAAAAATTATATTTTTTCCCAACGAATACTGAAGAATTTCCACTTCCAGTTACCAAACCAATAAAATCACATTTATTTTTAAAATTTGGAAGTAGAAATGATTGCGCAAAAGATCCAGCTCCAATGACACCAAGGTTAATTGCATCATTCGCTTTAGTCTTATCATTAAGAATAATTTTGCTATCTAATTTTTTATTAATATCGTAATTAATAACAATTGCAGAAAAATTTTCATTTTTTGAAAGTATCATATTGTAAGCTTTAATAGAATTCATCAAACTAAATTCATGAGATATTAAATTGGATATATTTAATTGCCCAGATTCCAAAAGATCTATAAAACTTTTGATATTTCTATTTTCCGTCCATCTTACATATCCTATTGGATAATCTTGCCCTTTTTCTTCATAGTTAACATCATACCTACCTGGACCATATGATGATGACATTAGTAATTCTAGTTCTTTTTTATAAAAATTTTCTCTATCAAAACCAGTTGGAACAGAACCAACTACCACTACCTTACCTTTCTTCCTGGAAATCTCTCCAGCAAAATTTACAGGGTCATGTGAATTTGTTGCTGCAGTAATGATTACAGAGTCAAAACCATTACCATCAGACTTTGAATTAATAAAGCTCTTTAAATCATTTGAGTTTCTTTCAAAAACATTTTTAAGGCCTATATTTTTTACAAAATTGACTTGCTCTGTTGATATATCAACACCAACAGGAAAACCTCCAGCAGACTCAATTAGCTTGTAAGTCAATTGGCCAATAAGTCCCATGCCAATAACTACACAATTCTCACCTAGTTTAATATTGGATTGCCTAATACCCTGTATTGCGATTGAAGCAATTGTGGCAAGAGAGGCATGTTTTAAATCAATTTTTTTCGGTACCTTAACAGCTAGATTCTCCGATACTGCAATGACATCTGCATGATAAGCACCTTTACCACCACATGCTACAAAGTCTCCGACTTTAAAATTTTTAACTCCTTCCGATACACCTATTATTTCACCAGCACAGCTATACCCTAGAGCTGAAGGTGCATCTAATTTATTCATAACAAACTTATAAGTAGATTTAATTCCAGACTGTTTTATCATTTGCACTACTTGGTTAACTTCTTTTTTTCTACTTTTTGCTTTTGCTATATATCCTTTTCTTGCATCTGAAACAGTTTTACCCTCAGTACCTGCACTAATTATTGAATGATGATTCCTTACTAAAATTTGACCTGAGTTTAATACCGGAAAAGGTGCTTCAATGATTTTCATTTTACCATTTTTAAGTAGTTGAGTTAATTGTTTCATTGTCTAATTAAAAAATTTTCTAAACCAAGTTTCGTTTACCATTAATCGCCAGATTAATTGAGAATTATCCTTCATTCCACTATTATTTTCTTTTAATAATTTTTGCACATATTTTGGATTATAAATACCCCTATTTTTTATTGAGCGAACAGAGAGCAAATCGTTCACCATGTCATTCAATTCATTTCTAAGCCATCCCCTCATAGGTGCGCTAAAGGGAGCCTTAGGCCTATAAATTATTTTTCTTGGCAAATATTTTTCTGATACCTTCTTTAACAAATACTTTTGAGTTAAAAAATTAAGTCGAAATTTAGTTGGAAGTTTGAACATAAACTCAATTATTCTATGGTCAATTAATGGTGGGCGACCTTCAACACCTGCTGCCATCATTGCCTTATCTGAATATAATAAGTTATGGTCAGGCAAATATAATTTGGTGTCACATAAACATAATTTTGTTATATAAGATATATTTTTATTTTCTTTAAAATAGCGGCCATATTTTTTATAATAATATGTATTCTCATAATCAAAGGACCTTATAAAAAAATCTTTAAATTCATCTGAGCTCAAAGCAGAATTATTTATTGCGAGAGCTCTCTCTAATTGAGGTAGAGATGCTACTCTAAGAAATGCTTTCAGCCATCTAATATATTTAAAGTCAGTATTTTTAGATGATTGAGGGATTAATGAAACCATATTTTTAAAATTAGATTGTAAAATATTAGGAAAAAAAGAGTACAAATCTGAAAATTTAGCAGCTATATGAGATCTGTATCCAGAAAACACCTCATCTGCACCCATACCAGATAATAAAACTTTAACCCCGCTTTCTCTAGCTTCTTTAGAAATAAGATAGGTATTAATAGCACTAGGATCCGCAAGTGGCTCATCTAAATGCCAAGTGATTTTTTCTATTAAATTAACAATATCTGGTTTTATTACTATTTCTTTATGATTAAATCCAAATTTATCTGCTAATAATTTCGCATATGATGCATCATCTACATTTCCCTGCCTTTTTAAATCTGCTTTTTCAAATTTTATTGTAAAAGTGTTGATTGGATTTGTAAGGTATCTTTGCATTATTGCACAAATTAATGATGAGTCAAGTCCTCCGCTCAATAATGCACCAATAGGTACATCTGAAACCATATTTAATTTGATAGAATCATTAATTAAATAATCTAATTTTTCATAGGCATTTTTATAATCCATTGGCACCTCAATGGGCGCGATATCCCAATATTTTTCAATTTTTATTTTACCATTTGAGAAATTTAAAAAATGTCCAGGTTCTAATTTTTTTATATCTTTAAAGCCAGTATATGGAGCTACTTGATAATGTATACTAGTGTGAAATGCATTAAAATCAATTTCTTTCACATAGCTATCTGACTCTAGAATAGATTTAATTTCTGATGCAAAAATCAGAGAATTTTCTGAATAATAGTAATATAATGGTTTAATACCTAATCTATCTCTACATAATAGTAAATCACCAGAGTTTTTATCAAAAACAGCAAATGAGAACATTCCATTAAATTTTTTAATACAACCTTTTCCCCATTTATAATAGGCTTTAAGAATAACTTCAGTATCAGAATTTGTAGAAAAATTCATACCCAATTTTATTAACTCAAATCTTATTTCTTCATAGTTATAAATTTCACCATTAAAAACTATGTAGGTATCATTATCAGCATTGTGCATAGGCTGATTAGCAAGATCAGATAAATCAATTATAGATAATCTTGCATGTCCAAGTCCTGAGTTATGTTCATCAAACCACTTTACATTTATAGCATCTGGGCCCCTATGTTCTATAATCTTAGTTGAACGATAGAGGTTATCATAATTACCGGTTTTTATATATCCAACAATGCCACACATAAAATTTTCAAAGTATAAAATATAAAAATAATCATTTTATTTAATTAAAACTGAATCAAAAACATGTTTCAGGTTTGCAACTAACTTTTTTTGGGTAAACTTACATTCATATAGAAATCTACTTTTCTTGCCCATTTCATTCCTAAGTTTTTCATTTTTTATCAGCTCTTCTATCTTCTGAGATATAGAATTCGGATTTTTAGAACTAACAATAAATCCATTATCACCATCTATGACAGATTCAGTTATTGCACCCCAATCTGTTGAAATAATAGGTAAACCAGCAGCTAAAGCCTCTACTATAACCCAGGGATGTCCTTCATTTCTATAATAGGTTGGAAAAACAAAAATGTCAGCATCTTGAATAAGCTTTATTTTACTATCGCCATTTACAGGACCAACATTGATTAGATCTAAAGAACTATTTTTAGACATTAAATCTTCTATCTCTTTCTTACAATCGTATTGATTGCCTGCAAATTGGAAAGAAATATTTCTATATCCTTTTTTAAGAATAATAATTGCAGATTTTATAAAATCAATTATTCCTTTTTCACGAATTAGATTACCTAGGAACAATATGTTTAATTTATTACAATCATTATCAACCTTTTGATTAAAACTAAAATCCCTACCGTTGGGCACTACAAAAATTTTATTAACGTCCATAAATTTTTCATACAAAGGGATTAGATTTTGCCCTAATACTATCTGAGCATCAATATATTTTTGAACAATTCTTATAATTGCTTTCATAAAAGAGTTACATTCTTCGTAAAATTTTAGAAAATACCCTCCACGCAAATGACAAACTAATTTCTTCCTAAATAATTTAATTATTATAAAAAAAGGTATATCTCTAAGATATGCTATTGTAGTCTGTTGACTAGGTATGTATACAATGTCAGGCGATATTTTTATGATATATAAAATTAGACGTGCATATAGAAATAAAGGGAAAAAAAAATTTTTAAAAGAAAATTTTCCTAACTGGTCCAAAGTCCGGTGATGAGATGTATCAAAATGAACTATATTATAATATTTCTTTAATTCTGAATTCAAAATAATTTCAGTAGCAACGGATGGTCCTATATATGGAGGTGGAAGCTTACCAAATAGCAGGATTGTTTTTTTCATGAAATAATTTTTTTAGTAGAAAAATACTAATGGTTGAAAATATAATACAAATATCAACATATGTTGTTGGTGTCAAAGTTATCGAGTACAAAATAATTATAAATACAATACCTAATAATAAATACTTCTCACTGTAATCTTTTATTTTTAGTGAGCAAATAACCAAATAAAATAGAAAAAGTACATATATTATAAAGTTAACATATCCAGTTGACATTATTATTCTTAAGAAATCATTGTGCAAGCCATGTTCAAATACATAAGGATAACCTATAGCATATCCACCAAAATATTGTTTGAAAAAACTAACTTGTGAAAATTCATCAATGTACCGCAACCATCTACCTACCCTACCATGAAATAGATATGTCATATTTTCAATGTTATTGAAAATTTCACCGTTCAATAATGCGTTAACTTCCTTTAAAAGAAAATTGTTATAAAAAGTTTTAATCCAACCACCTAAAGCTAATGAAATGCCAATAATAGCAAAAAAGACGTAGAAAATTAAACCCAAAATATCTGTTTTAAGCCTAATAATTAAGAATAAAATATTAATTGCAACAAAAACGCCAAAAGATGAGCTATGACTAATTTTTGTCAACATTATCAGCGAATAAATAAAAAAAATTAAATATGCTATATCTATTCTACTTTTAAATTGATTATTCATTTTTGAAAATTTTAATAAATGAAAATTCATAATTAATATAACAACATTTATATGAAGTCCAATATTTGCAATATCTCCGAATGAAGAGTCATATCTTTCTATGCCCCTATTTAATTGATATGAGCCAACAATGAAAATATCAAATATGCCAATGATTATAGCAGGAACTATTGACTTAACAAAAGCATTAAGAATGAGTGTAAAATCATAATAATTATTAATATTTTTCTTGGCATAAAAAAAAGATAATGGAAAGACAGATGCCTTTGCTAAGTATTTTATAGTATTAAAATCTAAGTTATTAATTAATACGAATAAAATATTAGACGCATAAAAAATAGTAAATAAGAAAAATAATATATTTACTAGGTTAGGAATTTTATGTAATGTCTCTTTAAATAGACCGATAGCTAAAATTATAACAATGATAATACTGGTAAATTGAAGAAGTGTTACATTTAAAAAAGGTAAATTAACGTCCCACAAAGAATTAATTAATGGTTTTAAAAGAATTATAAATAACAATACCTTAAAGGATATAGGTTTTGATTTGAGATACAGTTTTTCTTGTGTGCTTAGAAAAAACATTTGATTAACAACAAAAAATAAAAATTAAATATACTAATTAAATTTTTACTTTTGATTTCAGTAGATAATATAAAAAAAGCCCCTACAAAATGAAGGGGCTTTTTGATAGTGATTAGAATTTTTTAAAAATTCAATTTGAGAGAAATATTATATGCGGTCGGCATACCTAAGAATACTTCAGCAGCATTTGCGGTATGAGTGTTTACTCTAAATGGGACAGCGTTATACCTACTATTGTCGGTTGCATCCTGTACATATACTTCATCAAATAAATTCCTTATGTTTAATACTAATTGCGGCTTAGCACCTCTGAATTCAAAAGGAAGTTCATAGGAAGCATTTAAGTCCACTACTGAATAGTTCGGTGCTAACCAAGATTGAGCTCTATCAGCATCGGATTCATTACTATATTCTCGTGAAGTGGGTGACCAATCAGAGTAATTTCTTCTGTAATGTCTATGACTTAATTGAACTACTGCTCCATCAATAGGATTAAGCGTTACGCCAGTCAGAATAGACACTTGAGGAGCATCACCAACTTTTAAGTCTTTCAATGCGTAATTGTAAGATTGATCTGTTCCATCGCTGTCTCTATACGTGCCTGAAGCATCATCAGCATATCTCCAGCTACCAACGCTCAGTCCTAAATCGAGCCTTAACAAATCATTAACTCTAGCTGCAAACTCGGTCTCGATGCCAGAGTGCACCTGATTTATTCCTGTAAGATAAATTATATCATCATCACCATCTTCATTTTGGACATATTTAGTGGCAATTCTATCATTCCAAGATGTATTGTAGACATTTAATTTACCTGCAAGACTACCATCATTTGATCTGGCATTCAGACCAAACTCAAAGGCTGTGAATTTCTCATTACTTGGATCGGTGGACATTTTTGCGTCCCAATCTTGAATTACTTGGTCAAAGATTGGAGCTTTGTCAATCAAGCCAAAATTTAACCACACATCCACATCATCATAAACTTTACCTACAACGGGTATAGCGTTTAAAAAGCTTAGAGAGTTTCCTAACTCATATAAAATCCCACCCTTAAATTGTGTAGTTGTTATAGGGTCAGCTTCAATATATAAGTCATTTGCATGACCACCTGTAGCATCTCCTAAACCTTCGACAAAATCTAGGTCACTGGCATCCTTCGCTTGAACATAACTGTAATCATAATTGCTAGCATCTTTAAAATGATTCCAATGAATATATTTTACTGTAGTCATTCCAGCCATAGCATATGTTTTCAAAGCATTCAAAGAATATTCTGCCTGACCAAATAGTCCTAACCAATTCACATAATTTGTGTAATTGTAATCTACAGGGTCTCCCAATCCACCTTGACCATTATCAGAACCGAATTCACTATCAGAAGTCATATAGTAGTCTCCCCCAAGAAGATCTCTAATGGTTTTGACATGATAAATTCTTGCATATCTGTAATCTAGGCCGACTTGAGTTTTCAACTCTGGAGAAACGTCATAGTTTAGCTTGGACAATAAACCAACAGTGGCCTGCCTGTTATTACTATTTCTCAAGATCCCTGATGAGGCGCCAAGGGAGTCATTTTCAATTATTGTAGCATCATAATCAACTACCCTTTGTACATTGGAGTAGTCCCATTCTAGACTTCCATAAGTGCCAGAACCACCGCCCATTCCGCCTGACCAATAGGCAGAACTAATTAAGCTCGTTTTGTCATTAATATCAAAATAGTGGTTTAGTGCGACTTGAGGTTTATGGAAGAAATTTTCTCTTTCATTAATTAAATTATCTTCGTGCCTTCTTCCTTTGTATTCTGTGTACATCTCAAATTGTTGATCACCCAGAAGAGACGCCGCTTCATCACTAACTGAACTTCCAGTACCACTGCAGTCACGACCACATTCAGGAATTTCTGATACATCACCATAATAAGAATCTAAGCTTTCAGCAAAACTACGGTCCAAAGAAGCGATATTTAACTTATACATATTTTGACCATGTCTTTGAGGCGCACCTAATGCATAAAACTGAAATCTATGCTTTTCGTTTAAATTATAAGTTGCACCAAAAAAATATGCCCAAGCATCAGTCCAAGTTCCGGTATAATATCCATCACCAGTTTTTCTAACAGCAGCAGCACTTAGTGCTAATTTATCATCCATGATTAAACCAGTATTATAACTCAGTGTTGATTTAAGAAATCCCCACGCCCCTAATTCTTGCTTAAATGAGCCACCTTTCTCTAACGCAGCAGCGTCTGTGATGATATTCATACTACCACCAATAGATGGAGTAGCTAGATTTTGAGCACTCAAACCTTTTTGAATCTGAACTGAACTAGTTACATCAGCCATACCATCCCAATTTGACCAGTAAACCCATCCATTTTCCATATCATTGACTGGTATTCCATTTACCATTATTGCAACATTTCTTTGATTGAACCCGCGTACGTTAATTCTAGCATCTCCAGCACCTCCTCCTTGATTGGTAGCGTAGACGCTGGGAACAGAATTAACTGCTAATGGAATGTCCTGAGATCCTAATCTTAACGCTAAATCCTCTTTAGTTATGTTGGAGTAGGCTACAGCTGTTTTTTCAGTCGCTCTAGAAGCTAAAACTTCTAGTGCTGTCATTTCTATGACTTCTTGGATTAAATTGAAAACGATAAAGGATGAATCAGCTGTAAGCTCTAGCGACTCGTACCCAATGCTAGATGCTACGACGATTGAGCCTAGATCAACTTCTTCAATACTAAATGACCCATCTTCATCTGTAGCTGAACCAAAGTCAGTACCATCAACGGTGACATTTGCACCGGCTAAAGGATTTCCTGACTCGTCAAGCACCTTACCAGATAGAGTAATTACACTCTGCGTGCCAAAATCGTCACTGAAATCATCTTGTGAGAAGAGAGGATTAATCAATAATCCTGCCATGATTATGGATATTGAATGAATTAAAAAGCCTTTTTTATGCATTTTTTAACCTTTCTTATGTTCAATAATTAATACTAATTAACTAAAATAATTCTAATCAACAGTTGAGTGTTGAGACTATCTCAATAATGGATTGATTCCTTATTTATAGCTTTTAAATATATAATCAATATTCATAATGTTACAAGAATTCTGTGGTTTCAAATTAATTTTAAACTAAAATTTACCTTTACCAATAAATATCACCTTATTTTGCTTGTACCATTTTAAAATTAAAACTACTGATATTCCTGTAATCAGCCCTAAAAAGACGTAGCCTAACAAAATAATTACCAGGTTCATGGATATGTCACCTTTAGATTCTGGCGGATCAAGTATTTGAATCAAACTTGCACCATCGTATTCATCTATTTGGGCCATCTCTAACTCCCGCCTAAGAGTGATGTAAATTTCTTTCTGTACCTCTACCAACCTCTGATGCCTTTCCTCTTTTAGCAGCAATGCAGGTGAAAAACTAATTTTTCTATTTTTTTCACGAAAAACTTTTAATTCGTCCTCACTTTTGATTAAATCCTTTTCAACTTCAATGATTCTATTTTTTATAAAATTCTTTTTTTCTTTCAGCTCTGAAACTTTAAATGATTTAAGCAACTTAATTAAATTGTTAATTATACTATCCAAAATGTCATTGGTTAAATCTAATTCTGACGAAGTAACTGTTAATATTACTAATGGGTTCTTTTTTGATTTAGAAACCTTTACACTATTAAGCAACTTATTTATTGCAATTTTTTTTTCGTATTCACTCCATTTTTTTTTCAAAGGAGTATCATTAAGTATGTTTATAAGCTCTTGTTCAGTAGAGTACTTTTTGGTTTTAAATTTTTCAAGGATAATTAATGAGGCAAGTCTTCTACTTTCAATGATATCTGGGTAAAGCTCTGCATCCGCTAAAGAAGAAGCCTCATCTCTTCCAACATTAACGCCAAATTGGTTTGCAAATGATGCCAATCCCGCTGTGTTGGAATCAGAAACTGGCAAGATTCTAGCTGTTGATTCAAAAATAGGTTTTGAGAAAAGATAAATATGTACAATTGAAATTAGAAGGGACACAATTAAACTGTATATTATATACTTTTTATTAGCGAGAACATCATAATACAATTCTAAAATTTGTTCGATAAAATCCTGCAAACTTCTGCTATCAGATTTTTCTGGTTTTGAATATTCAGATGGATGATCAAAGGGATTATTTATTTTCATACTCTGAATAGTAGTGTTGTTATCTAAGATTTTATCTCTGATTTTTTTTACATATTTATAAGGAACTTGATCTCTGCTTTTCCAATTGTTTATGACTTGTGGTGTAACATCTATTTCCCTAGCAATATCCGCTAGCTTTGAAGTCTCAAAATTATCCTCTAAAAGTTTTTGAAATTCACTGAATTTCATAGATTACAACCTTGCAGCGGTTAAAATGACTAGATATGCTTGCGTCAAATCAGCCCAGATTTGAGTAATTCTTGTTGCATATTCTGTAAAATCGAAAGGCAAGTTATCAACCTTTTTTATAATGACAATTTCGGACCCATCATAAATTTTAGGGGACATATTTAAAAAATTTATAACATCAGAACTACCATCCGGGTGCCTTACATAAGAACGGAATTTATCCGCATTTTCTGTATAACCCCCTGCATTTTTAATGTAGTCTCTAAAATCAAGACCTTTAATATATTGAAAATTTCCAGGATTATAAACCGCACCAGTAACCTTAACCACATCTGTATATGTTCCAATTTTTATTATATCACCAGAGATTATTTTGATATTGGTTCTTGATCTAGGATTTTTAATTATTTTTTCAAAAGAAATTTTTATAGTTTCACCGTCTCTAATGAGCGTTGATGCTTTTGCGTTCGCTGCTTCGGTTATACCGCCCGCTCTATTTATAATATCACTAATTAGTTCTTCAGACTTTGATATTACATAACTTCCAGGATATAGCACTTCTCCTTTTATTGATATTGTCTTTTGAAGCCCAAAATATGGATCTTCCCTTAACGTAACAACGTCAAAAGGTTTAAGGATAATACTATTTGTTCTATCATTTATTATATTTTTTAAATCAACTTTAAAATCATAAGTTTTAATTTTTACTTCCTTAATATCTTCATTTCCTGCAACAATACTGGCAATCTCAACTCTGTAGTTAGAAGAAATTGATGTTAAACCCCCTGCTTCCAATATTAAATCACTTAAACTCATTCCTTGCTTAAGTTCATAACGACCTGGGGATTTAATTATACCATCAATATTGACAAATTTATTTTTTCTAAATATTGATGCACTATAAACCCTAATTACATCATCATTCTTTAAATTTGGTTCAGGAAAAATCCTTCCGTCGAGCAAATCTGCCAAATTAACCTTTATAATGTTTTTATCTATTAAATTGTCATCAGTCCTAATGATATCCGCTCTTTTCAAATGAGTTTTAGATAAATGCACCGGGTCATCTAGGCCACCCGCCATAAATAGCAAATCTGATATATTCATATCATCATATAAAGTGTAATCCCCTGGCCTTTTGACATAACCTTCAATTTTTATATTTTTCCCTAATCTGCCTACAATCTCGTTCTTTGAATAAATTCTTATTTTATCACCCATGCTTAGTTTTTTATTACTAATACCGCCACCAGTCAATACAGAGTCTAATCGAAAAGGAATCATTGAATAAGTAACTCCATCTTCATTTAAGAAGCTGTATTCTGCTCTTTCTAAATGAGTAGTTTTAAGATGATTTTCATTTTCGAACCCCCCACCAAGAAAAATCAAATCGAATACATTCATATCTTTTTTATAATCTTTGCTACCTGGATTTAGCACATGGCCCTCTATTGATACAGAGGTTTTCCAAGACATATCATTATCATTATAAATAACAACTTGATCATCATTTTTTAGAATGATATTATGATCAGAATCACCATCAAGAGCTTTTTTTAAATTAATTTTTACCAAAGACTTTGAAAGGTCATTGTTTAAACTAGTTATGTAAGCACTTTCTAAAAATGCTTGACCACTTAATCCCCCAGCCTTGTCTATCAGATTAGAAATAGTCATATTTTCACTCAAGGAATATTCGCCAGGCCTTTTCACTGCTCCTTGAACACCAATTTTGTTAGAATATTTTTTTGTTATAACCTCAAATACCAGCTTATCACCATCTTCTAAATTAAAACTAAAGTTTTTTTCCAACTGATTATTCAAATCCAAATCAATCATCTCTAAGCTACCAATTGGGCTTCGTAGACTATGGGGTATTATTCTTCTTATTGTAAGTCTGTCCATATAGGTAGTTGGTAACAAACCACCCGCCATTTGAATTAAATCCCCAAGGTTCTCCTCCTCACTAAGCTCAAATATTGCAGGTCTCATTATTTCACCATCAACAGATATTGTTTTACCCCTGGTTGGGACAAATATCACATCGTTTTGCTGAAGTTTTACATCATTATTTTTTTTGCCAGTTAACAAAAAATCATAAAAGTCAATGGAACCAACTTCTTTTCCGTTTCTTATTAATTTAATATCTCTAAGTGAGCCATTAGTAGTTGGTCCAGAAAAATAATAAAGTGAGGAAAATAATGTAGCAGAGTTATCAAGGTCATAAGCACCAGATTTTAAAACCTCACCAACAACAAATACTCTTAAAGGCCTATTAATTGTAGAACCCAAACTAACATCTAAAAAAGTGGAGGCAGGACCAGTGGAATTATCTAAACTTGAATAAACCTTCTTTAAAAGTTTAAACAATTTTTTATCAAGCTTCTCCAAAGTTAGACCATTGACAAAGACTTGGCCTAAGTTTTGAATAAAAATATATCCCTCTTTAGATACAATGTAGGGAGCATTTATTTCTGTCTGCCCCCACAACATAATGATAATCTCATCCCCTGGACCGACAACGTAATTGGGACCGACCGATGAAAAATTAAAATTTTGAAAGAGACGAGGATTAGATTCAAAGACCTCATAACCAAAATGCTTAATTTTGATTTTTTCTGCTTCATCATCTATAGCTTTATCAAGGATCCATAGCCTACCATTCCACTTGTAAGTAGAGTCTTTAAAAGTATATGAAGTATTTAGGTTTTTAAAAAGCTCAACAGACGGAGGATCCCAGGTTAAAATTTCTTTTTCTAGTTTAGCATTAACTTCATTATTTGCAGAAAGATTTAAATTTAAATTTCTCGATTCATCAGATGATAAATTGTTTTGGACGGGTTCTTTTTCCTTGAGCTTTCTATTATTTCCTATTTCCTTCTGAATTAATTTTTCAGCTGCAGATCTAGATACACCTGCACTTCGTAATAGATTTTTTACATCAGATGATGATTGAGCGTTCAAAGTTGAGAACAATAAAACAACAAAAATATTAATTAAACATTTAATAAACATAAAATAAACCTCGGAAAATAATTTTCAAAAATTACTGATAAAAAATCGAGTATAAAATACCTATTTTTACAAAATATTTATTTTATATTTATAAAAAGTGGATGATTTTTATTAAATGAATAATATTAGAATCGATAATTTTGATAAATAAAAAGATTTCTTAATAATACACGAATTAAATTTAATTTAGTTAAACTTAAAACTTATTTCTAATGTGAGAAAATATATCAACAATGAGTCTCTTATGAAAAATAATAACGATAACAAAAGAAATGATCGATGTCATTATAAACTTGAACAACCCTAGTTCAAGAAAGCCTTCAAAAATTAAATGATTCAAAGAAATCAATAAAACCATGTTTATTGACGGACCAATCAAAGTTAAAAACAAGCTTGATATTTTGTAATTCACTAACTGTTTGATTTGATGCAGAATAAGAAAAAAAGATAATATCTTTGATATTAATATGTACTTTGCCACTATAAGGATGTTATTAAACCATGCACCCATTATTATACTAACAACTATCATTAGAGTCCTAACTAATGATATGTACATTAGTTTTTCTGGTTTACCCAAACTCTTAAATATGACACCACAAGGTTGACTAACAGACTGAAATGCTCCAGCAAATGCTAATATTTTTATTAGAGGTGCTGCCTCTATCCATTTCTCTGTGAAAAAATTTATTATAATCCAATCTACATTTAATGCAATTAACGTCATTCCCGGAAAGGTTACCAACGATATTAATTGTATTGATTTAAACAAAACAGAAACCGCTCTTTCCTTATCATCTTTGATTGATGATAAAGCAGGAAATAAGATATCACCAAAAACGTAGGATATACGTTTAACTGGAGTATACATAATATTATATGCAAAAGAGTAATAGCCTATTGTAACAGGAGAAAAGAAACTGCCAAGAATGAGATAATCAACGTTTCTTTCAAGATATAAAAATATCTGGGAAAGTTTTACCTTAAAAGAGTACCAAATCATTTTAGATGTTTCTCTCACTCGAAATGTAAATATTGGCCTCCAGTTAGAGAAAAGTGAAAATAAAAGTGCTTTAATAAGAGCAGCACTTATTATTCGGACAACTAAGGAGTATACTCCAAAGCCTAAATATGCTGCATACACCGAAAATATACCACTAATTAGAGTAGAGACTATTACTATTTTACTTATGAAAGCAAATTTGAGATTACGCTCTTTGAGTTTTAAATGCGTTGTAAATATTGGTGCAACAATTAGAGATACAGAAGCTAAGCGAACAATATCAGTAAGCTCTGGCAAAGTATAAAATTGTGATACGTATGGAACTGTAATGAAAATTAAAAAATAAACAAAAATTGCCCAAATATAATTTAGCCAATATAATGTTGAAACTTGATGGTATGACGCTTTTGTATTATAGATTATTGCTGAGCCAAGACCAATGTTTATTAGCACATCAACTAATCCAATGTAAGTTGTAGCAATGGCAATTAAACCAAAGTCTTCTGGCAGCAGTACATTTGCTAAATAAATACTTATTACAAATGAAATTAGATGAACTAGAGCATTACTAGTGGTTAAATATAACCCACCCTTTATCGTACTACTCTTTAGAGACATTCAAGCTTTTATTTATTCTAGAAAGGATTACTTTTGCTGATGACGGATAATTCTTTATTGATACGTACTCCTGGGCATTTTTTGCTTTTAAACGAGAGGAAACTTTATTTTTAGAAACTGATTTAATTTTTTTTACCCATTCATCAATATTTTCAGGCTCTACAAAATAGGCTATTTCATCAGAAAAACGATCCCTTAAAGATGGTAAATCGGAAAAAATTACAGGATTTCCGCTTAATAGGTAAGGCCCAGCCTTTTGGGGACCTAAATAGTATCTATTAAAAAGAGTATCAGAGTAATTTGCAATTAAGATATCCGATGCACGAAGGTATTCACAATAATTTTTGTAATTTTGAAATGGAACTAAGCTCAAATTATTAATTAATAATTTGGAATAATATTTTAATGCATCCTCATTTAAACCTATAATGACAAAATTGTAAGATGGAATTCTTTTAGCAATTTCAATGAAATCATCAATGTTTTTTAAATTAACACCGGTTTTACCCCCATATGTAATATAAGTTTTGTCATTATTATATTTTAATTTGTTCCGAATTTTCATCTTATTTGTTTCAATTTTTATATCTAAATCAATCACAAACCGATTAGGTATTTGTATTAATTTTTTTTCATTCATACGAATATCATTTAATAAAAAATTATGTGTTTCTTTCATTCCCGATGCAACAAGTGTTGAATTTTTTAATATGAATTTATGAAAATAATCATTTTTTACATATTCAGTTTCAAAAACAATATAAGATCTAATTAGCTTAATTTTCTTTAATAAAATGTAAGGTAGTGTCGAAATCCAACACTTTCCATAAATGAGATTTTCAGATTTTTTAAAAGTAATTCTATTTTTAATTCCATATTGAAGATGATAAATAAATTTCTTAATAACAGTGATAAATACATTTGTATTGTTTGTAATAGCACTTTCTCTAAGGTTAGTATTTAATTCATTTATTTTAAAATTTTCTTTTAAACCATATAGACTAAATATTTTATTTTTCTTTATTATATAACTTTTTCTTAAAACCTTAGGTGTCAAGAGAACGACCTTAACCCCATTTTCTGAAAAGGCAGAACAACTATGCATAATATGAACCATATCTGCACGATTTTTTCTCATATCTCTGTGCGAGATGTAGTATATTGATTTAATTTCCAATGATCAAATAAAACTTCACAATCAAGTAACTAATGCAGATAGTAGAATTTAGAATTTATCTACTCATTAAGATTCAATTTTGAACGAGCTATTACTAAAATAGTCCCCCTCTTTAATGTCCTCGAAGTTCTTTAATAGAATAGGCAGACCATCAATATCTCTTAATATTAAATTATTTTTTGGATAAACTACATCTTCAACAATTAGATCTTTTTTATCCTGCAAAGCTAAAAGCTGCGCTTCTGAAAAATTAGCTCCATCTATTTCTGAAAAAGCAGAAGTAGCAGCAACAGGCCTTATATTAATCTCTGTTATTTTATAATCACCATTTAAATCACCACACAAATCAACAGTAACCAAACCGGACATCACCTCATTGGTTTTATTACAAATATACTTAATGGCCTCATTAGATCTACGTACTGCATTATCATCATTTATAAGTTTACCTTTATTAATGTTGCCAGTAATACCTGAAATAGTGGTTTTTGCCATAAAATACTCTAATCTTTCATAGCACCCCTTTTTTATCAAAACACCATCCTCATAAAGGAGTAAACAAGCAATATTTCTTCCTGGTAGATACTCTGAAAACATAAAACTTTTTATTGAAGGATTTAATTTAAACCATGACTCGATTTCGACAAAATTATTTACTTTAATTGCCCCCTTCCCACTTGAGCTCCCAGCATCATGGCCTCGCATCCACATTGGAAATGTCAGAGAAGAATTTGACAATTTTTCAGAAAACCCCCTTGAATCTGATACCTCATAATTAGGAATGAATTTTGTATCCTTTAATGTTTCATATAATGAATACTTTGAAATAACCTCATTGCAAAATTTACTTGGCGGAAGCAGTGTAGGCACAGGAAATTTTCGACTAGACCAAAACAACACTTCTAATTCAGTAGCAATAATTGCTAAATCTATTCTCTCCTTTTCACATACATTGAAAATAATTTTTTTATATTTTTCACTATCACTTTGCCAAGGAACTTTATAAATCTTATCGAACATTCCTTCAAAAATACCATAAAGATTTTCACAAACATCAGTTCCAATCAAATTACAGTTTTTAAAATGCTCACTTTTTCTAAGCGATCTAGCCAAGGTGCGAGAGGTTACTCCACAAGCTCCAGTAATTAGTATATTATTCAATTTTTTATTTTTTCTCCATTTAAGACAACTAGTTCATTGGTATTAATTTATCATGATCAAGCATGACCATTGTTTCAGTATTATCTATTTCCATACAATAGTCAAAATCCTCAGATAATCCTGCCCTCTGAAGAGTGATGTAACTTTTGGATTTTTTACATTCTTCTTTAATTTTGACAGGGTTCATTTCAAAAGTATGAATACTACCTCCAATCATAATATGCTTCATTAAATTAGCACAAATTGTATCTTCAGGAACTTCTTCTCCATGCCTACCTGCGCAAATAATTGTTACACTTTTTTCAGATGACATAGTTTTTGATACTGCACTAATATTATTAAAACAGCCAATAACAACCAAGGGCGACATTAAAGCTGCTACAATCATTTTTGAGCCATTTGTAGTGGTCGATAAGATCGATCTATCCTTAATATCAGCTCTAATCATTTCCAAAGGTGAGGATCCTAGATCATAGCCTTTTATAATTTTACAGTTTCTCTCTCCCGACTTTAATGCACTTCTATAGGTTTTAGTTTTCTTAATAAGATCGCTCCTATCTTTACATGGAATAATCTGTTTCGCTCCACATGCGATTGCTGTTGTATATGTGGAAGATGCTCTTAAGACATCTATAATTATAATTGATTCACCATCTAAGGCAGCTTCTTTAGCGCTGCGATATCCATGCTTAATCTTAATAGACATTAATCTAATTTTTGATTTTTAAGATGTCTACCACCGATAACTTCATAAAAATGGTTTAATGTATCCCCTCTAAGCCCTCTACGCAATGTCTCAAGCGATATTACATCACTTGGCGCAATATTTCCTAAATTTGTATCTTGACCAAAATTTGTAAGAAAATATATCTGCTGATTTTTTCTAGGAGATTCAAAAATAATATTATTAATGTCGATATCCTTAATAATATCTTTAACCATGTTATCATTTGGAATACCTTTAGCATCCATTACTCCAACCTCTGCTCCAGACTCCCTCGCCTCAATAATAACTTTTTTTGATCCCGCAGAGAGGTACTCATTTATTTGATTATGATATTCATCAACTGTTAAATCATCTGAAGGGTTTTTTTTACCAACTTCTGTGTAGACCTCTAAGCCTAATTTTTTTGACATCTGAATAAGCTCACACATTCTTTTAATGCTAATTTCCACTGAACCATTAGAAATTTCAGTGGCATTACAGCCGATATTTACTAATTCATTGAAAAATATTTCTGATTTGCCTTGTCTTTCAGAAAGTTCAAGCAAAGTGCCTCCATTACTCACTGAAATATTTTTACTTCTAAGTAACTTTATTTTTTTTTTAATAACATCCAGTGGCTGCAATTGAGTTGTTGCCCAACCCAATTTCCATAAATCGATGTAATCAGCGCAAATTTCCAATAGATCTTTAGTATGTTTGTAACCTAAGCCTGTATCAATAACCATTGTCAATCCATCAAATCTTGGTTTTTCTGATCTAGATGGCATAGGTAAAAAATCAAATGCTTTTCTTCTCAATTGTAAACTCCTTCTAAAAGACTTAAATAATAAACTTTGAACGAAAAAAGTTATAAAACTTAAATCTATTTAGCTTCAAACAATCTAAATTCTAATGACATCTTAGTGACATCATCTTGTTCATCTTTTGCTAAGCTATGAATCAAATAAGAAGAAAATATTAATGTATCACCATAATTCACTTTTGGCCTTATCATCTTATAATTTCCACCTCATTTTTTAATTAATTAAACTCTATAATTTTGATTATTAAAACTCCTCAAATTCGAGCACTGTAAATTTCTTTTTCATTAATTAGATGCGATTTAGGCACTTGAGGAAGTGATGTTTTCTTGCTTAATCCGCATATTGGGATCCAAAAATTAGCTATAGAAGGTGGCTCTAGTTCAAGATCAAAAGACTCACACATATCTTTATGAGGCGGATTATAATCTAATGAAAAAGGTCTCACTATTAGAACAATTATATGCAACACTTTGCTATTTTTAGGATTTACGTTAGATAATTTCAATCCTAATATTTTACTTAAATCATCATGTAAATTGACAATTGAATTATCAAAGTCGTTGTCAAAAAGATCACTTGTTTTGGAAACAACTTTATAATGATCTTCATCATTTTTAAGGTATCGATGATATTTTTCTAGTTCAAAATTATCGGCACTTATACCTTTATTTATTAGTGTTTTTTTTAATGTATTCTTAATATTTTCTTTTACAAGGCTGAGTTCAATTTTGTTAAAGACTTTTTTGACAGTATGAACTATTTCATACCACAACTGTTCGTATATATAGTCGGTATTTTTACTTGATAGTACGACATCATTCCCCTGGTAAAATCTATTTTTAGGAGATACACTAAATTTTTTCAGCGCACCATCAATTTCATACTTAATTTTCAAATTGAAAATTCTTTCTAAACAATAAATAAATGCATACAGTTAAAAGTACGTGATTTTTTAAATGTTTGATTTGATTGTTTTACAAATATTTCGAATTGAATCTAAGTCCAAACTATGATACAAAGGTAGACATAGAATTCTATTTGCAATATCTTCGGAAATTTTACACGAACTGTAATCTAAAATTTGATTGAATCGATTTACAGACGGGTAAAAATACCTTCTTGGGTAAATATTTACTTTGTTTAAAGCACTTACAGAAGATAGTAGCTGAGTTTCATTTTCAAATATTATAGGTAAATAAGAATAATTTGTATTTTTTTTATTTATTTTTTGAAATTTTATATTAGGTATTCCTGATAAATTATTTAGATAATAATTATATTTATTTTTACGATCTTTAAGAATAAGATCGTAATTTTTCAGATTTACAATGCCTAGCGCAGCATGTATTTCAGTCATCTTTCCATTAAATCCGTCCTCAACAATATCCTTCTTATTATTATGACCAAAAAAACGTATTCTCTCTAGTTTATTCTTTATTTTTTGGTCATTCGTAACACAACCTCCACCTTCTCCTGAATTTATTAATTTGGTAGCATGTAAACTAGTTGCAGAAACATCACCGAATTGTAATACACTTTTATTTTTATAAGTTGATCCAATGGAGTGTGCAGCATCATATATTACCTTCAAATTATATTTATTTGCTATTTTATGAATCTTATCAATTTCACATGGATTTCCGAAAACATGAACTGGCATTATAGCTACAGTTTTTTCAGTGATTTTAGATTCAATTAAATCAGGATTTATATTCAAAGTTTCATGATTTATATCAGCAAAAACTGGAGTACAACCCTCCCATTTTATAGCACTAATAGTAGCTACCCAAGTAAATGGCGTAGTGATTATTTCACCCTTGATTTCAAGAGCCTTAATGGCCATCTGAAGTGCAATTGTTCCATTCGAAACAGCAACGAAGCTATTTAAACTTAATTTATTTTTAAATTCGTCCTCCAATTTCTGTACTAATGGGCCATTATGAGTCAATATTTTTCTTTCCCATATACCCTTTAATAATTCTACATAGTCCTCAAGAGGTGCTAAAGAAGGTTCAGTTACAAAAATAGGGTTTTTATTTTTTTTTATTTTCATGATGATTTTTCAAATACTTCTTCTAACAATCTACTTTGATTTATATTGTCCTTATATTCATTTTTAGGGTCATCATCTCCGACAACCAATGAATGAAAGAAAAACAACATTTTTTCGAAGTGATTATCACTATCGATTCTAATATTTTTTTTTCCAAATCCATTCTCAAGCAATAACTCTACTTTAAATTCTGGCGGAGCTGTGAATATTCTGCTGGAAGATAATTTTCCCGCACTACCCCACAGCTCTAAATTACATTGATAGTGGTTGTCAAATCCAAAAGCAATTTCAGAAAATAAGTTACTACTTTCACTCTTTAAAAATGCCCCTCCCCATAAATCAATTCCAAGTTCTGGGTCAATAAATAAAGATGAGGATTTAACTTCGATATCATTACCTAAAAAAATCTGTGAAACTTTAATTGTATAAGCTCCAGCATCTAAAACAGCTCCACCACCTAAATCTTTGATATATCTAATGTTATTTTTATCTTTAAAAGGAGGGAAACCAAAAGAACTTCTTAGGCACCTGAGTTTACCAATTTCCCCATCACTAAGCATATTTTTAAGTACATTCATTTGATTATGAAACCTAAACTGAAAATTTTCTAAAAGTACTAATTTATTTTTTGAAGCAATATCATTCAACTTTTTCGTCTGCTTGTATGATACGGATAGTGATTTTTCCACTAAAACGTGTAATTTATTTAATAAACAAAATTCTATCCATTTAGCATGTAAACCATTTGGCAATGGTATGTAAACAGCATCTACATTTGGAATACTAGACACCTCAGAATAATCTCCATGTATAATATTTATCTTTTTTTTAAAAAGACTAGTAGTTCTTCCACTCTTAGATATAATAGCTTTTATAGAAAAGTGCTCAGGCATTCCTAAAAGTGTAGGAATGACAAACCTTTGTGCAATATCTGCAAGCCCAAGAATTACAATATTAATAGTTTTTTTCATCAGACGTACTTACTGCCGACAATAGACTTCTCGCTTGAATATTGACATAATTACTAAACTTCATAAAAGTATGAATTTGATCATACGTCATCCAAATAAAATTATCTGGAACTGCATTTGGAAAATCTTGATCAACTGTTATAATCATATTTCTATTTTGCTCTCTGTAAAATCGACCACCCTCCTCTGATTGCATAGTATCATAAATTATATTGCTTGGCATAGAACCATCTACATATTCAATGAAAGGTAACATAGTTTTATCTTTTCCCTCATAACTGCCAGTTAAACATTGAATTGTTGGAGCCAATTCAATAATATCTAAATTGCCGATTTCAACTTTGGCCTGCACCAAAAAATGAGGTGTATCATCTATAAATTTTAAAATGAAAACTATCAACCCTTTTTCTTTAGTCTCAATCATCGGTTGAGACCAATTAATTACTTCTCTATTACTTATTTTAACATCAGCTCCTATTACTTCAAAATATTTTTCGTCAATGTGATGAATTCTATCATTTTTAATTTCCCATTCTTCGACTTCTGTTAAACTTATTATTTTTGTCTTAAGGTAGAATTTTGATTTTTGATCAGCGATCCAAGATAATAACTTATTAAAATTAAATAAACATTTTTCATTTTCTATTTCAAAGGTTTCAATATTTTTTCTATTTATGTTTATTCCAGCTATTACAGATCTTGTGTCCATATTAATAATGTTATCATATCTCATTAGACATTTGATTTGATCTAATGTTAACCAGATATATTCATCAATAACTTTTATATCTTCTTCGACCATAATAATTATATTTCTATTCCTTTTATGGAGAAACCTTGCGCCTTGTTCTGACTGCAATTGGTCCAAAAGTATTATTTTATTTTTACTTAAAAAATAGTTTAAATAATTGGGTGGTTTGCCACCATGCACCTTAGTATAATTAGATTTAGTTGCTTGGAGTGTTGGGGATAGTTGTACCTTGTTAATATTACCAGGCTCAATTTTAGCTTGAAGCAAAAAATATATTTCATTATTAATTTTTTTTGAAATAATCCCAAGAATACCAATCTCAGGCTGATGTATTATAGGTTGCGACCATGATGGTACTCCACCCCAATTTGTTTCAATTTCCATTCCACAAATAGAGAAAAATTTTCCAGATTCATGAAAAATTTTCTTGCTGTCTAATTTCCAGTTCGATAAAGAATTCAAAGATGTTTTATTAATTTCTACATGAACAACACTCTTCTTATGATCGAGCCAGTCAAGTATATCTTGAGTACTTTTTAATATCATAATATATTGTTCATAATCGTGATTTTGTGTATAAATGAATTATTTAAACTAATTTTAAAAGGAAAAGACTTCATAATATATTAAAATTAACACTTCATTTTAATTTTAGCTCAATTAATATTTTTCTAAAAAATTTAAATAACCTAGTTAAAATAACTTAAGTTAGAAATTGTTTAATTTTATCATATACATCATTCAATAAAAAAAAATCGAAAAATATAATCACATAACATTAGTACCTATTAAAAGTAAATTAGAATTACTTAATGACTTAAGGATCTTGATTAGGTCTTGCAGTCATATTTTTGAAGCGGTCGTTGTGCATGGCAGTATTTCTTCTGATGAAATTATTCCGTATAGTGATTTTGATGGACTCATCATTCTAAATGATAAATATAATCATTCAAAACAGCTCAAGTACTTCTTAAAACAATCAAAAAAAATTATTCATGACTTTGATCCTTTGCAGCATCATGATTGGTTTATAATATCTAAATCTGAACTTAATAGATATGATAACACATTTCTTCCAATAGAAGTGCTCAAAAACTCAAAACTGATATATCCGGATATTAATCTAAAATTAGATATTGCACTTAAAGAGAACCTTGATTACATCAGCCCTTTCTATAAACTAGTTAATTCTTTAAGATATAAATCAAGTTTAAAAAACTACCCTAGAAATTCTTATCAGTTAAAATCATACATTAGTGAAATATTGCTTCTACCTTGTATTTACCTGCAAGCGAAACATGAGAAAGGAATCTCAAAGAAAAAAAGTTTTTCATTAGCAATTAATGATTTTAAAAATTCTGAATGGATGGCGATTGAAATAGCATCAAAAATTAGAAAAAACTGGAAATTTAATATTAATATTTTTCAGCGAATGATGGCTAAATCAAATAATAAAATAATTAAAATCCTTTATAAAAAACTATTGGCTCCAAAAATAGATATGCATATTAAAAATCTAATTCCACAAAATTTTAATTTTTTAATAGAAAATCTAATTAAAAAAATGTGTGAGAATCTAAGATAATAAAAATGATAACGTTTTTAGTTGAGTGCTTTTATGATTTGATTACACCAGTTGTCAGTAGTTAATTCTTTGCCTGATTCGTATGAATTATGACATAATTCTTTAAAATTATCGCTACGGCATATATCGACTAATCTGTCAATATCCTTTTCACCATCTAAAATAAAACCATTGTAACCATCTTTTATATAATCAATTTCAGGAGCATGATTGTATCTAAAAATTGTTATATACGGGCGACCATAAGCCAATGCGTGGTTAATATGCAGACCCGAATGCCCAGGGTTAAATATAAAATTTGCATCCAGCATATATTTCATTATTTCAGACTCTTTAGTTAAAGGTCCTACCCAATTTATGTTGTCTTTATCATTTGCATATTGAAGGACTAAGTCTTTCTCGGGTCCATCCCCTATGATTGTTAATTCAATACTTACCCCACTTATTCCAAGAATACTTTTAATCTTTAAGTAATAATCAAACAGCACTTTTAGGTTCTTATCTTTTATTAAACGTCCAATAAATAAGAAATTTATTTTATCACAAGATGGAACTTTAAATTTATAGATTTCTTCAATTTCTTTGGTAAAGACAGTGTTATTAGCAAAAAATGCTTTATCATGCGGTATTAACTTTAAATCAAGAGCTAGTTTATAACTAGTTTTGGTATAGAAAATGATTTTATCATAGAAATTATGTAGGAATCTAGTAAAAAATATGTCGAATATATTGTAGTGTCTACCTGAAAAGCTAACTGGATGATTGTAGCTGAACATTTTTGTGGATCTATTTTTTAATAAATGGTATGTATATATAATTAAAAATATATTTTTTCTTTCTCGAGGTAGCATTATGTAGTCATATGCATGAAAGATTTTTTTAATGGTAGCTTTAACTATTTTTGAAAATCCAAAATTTTGCTTTGATACTTTTAAAGGAATAATTTTAATCGGAAGATTTTTCAAAGGATCTATATGACCACTTTTTCTGCTACCAGAGCCACTTAGAATGGTTATTTCAATACTTGAAAATGTATTTAAGTAATTCAAGTATTTATACTTGTAGTGGTTTAAATTTGGACAGACCCACAAAACTTTTAACATAAGTTTTTATTCAGCCCACTTTTTATACCAGTTCATAAAGAAATAATATGACCATACTTTATTAACATCAGCAGCGCGATCAGTTTTAAGCTTTTTAATCTGATTCAAAATATAATCTTCATTAAATAGAGGAAAATTTTTATTGAAATTTTTTATGTTATCTTCAACATAACCACAAATAGTACTAGAAGCCCATTCCTTAATTGGCAGACAAAATCCTTTTTTTGGCCGGTACAAAATTTCATGAGAGAGAACATCTTGTAGTGATTTTTTGAAGATATATTTTGGAATATTATTTTTTACTTTCATGGAACTAGGTATTGACAAACCTAACCTTACCATTTCATTACTTAAAAAAGGGCTTCGCAATTCTATAGAATTATTCATTCCAATCCTATCTGATCTGAAGAGAAAACGTTCAATATCACTAGTTATGAAACCAGAATATGCTATCCAATCTAACAATCCATCGCTATCATCACTTGAAGAATTAAATTTATGGTAATCCCTTTTCAAACCTCTAACTAATTGATATGATGAGTGATAATTAATTTCATTTATAAATGTTTTTGAAAAAATTTTTGTGGCCTCATGTTCTTTTACACCTTTTAAATTCGGACAGTAATACTCTCTATTTAAATACAATCGGTTTAAATAATCAATAATCACACTATTTGATGTAGTCCTATTTGCTACTTCAAAAAGGGTTTTTTTCAAAAAAAATGGTATTTTTTCTAATATTTTGTAATATTTATGAAATTTTAAAAGTTTTATATCTTTAGAGTATCCATTAAAGAGTTCATCTGGCCCATCGCCATTTAATACAACCTTAATATTTTCCATTTTTGATAATTTTGAAATAAAATAAATTGGAATGGCGGTAGTATCTGCTTGAGGATCATCATAAATATCAATGATTTTTGGCAACATATCTAAGAGATCATTTGGCTTTACAGTATGCACAAAGTGGTTAGTACTAAACTCTTTAGATATTTTCTCAGCATACTCATTTTCATTATAACTATCTTGATCTTCAAAATCTATTGAAAATGTCTTTATTTCATTTTGGCTATATTTTCTCATAAAGGCTACAATAGCACTCGAATCTACTCCACCACTTAAAAAAGCACCCACGGGGGTATCTGAGATCATTCTATTTTTTATTGATATAGAAATCCTAGAATGAATTATTTTTGCTAAGTCTTCCTCATTATCAAAGACAATATTTTCTTTTCTAAAATTGTAATATTTTTTTTTCTCAAATACACCTGTTTTATCAATTCTCATAAAACTACCAGGTTCAAGTTTATGGATATTTTTAAAAATAGTATCAAAACCTGGAACATAGTGGTAAGAAAAAAAATCATGGACTTTTTCTAAGCTAATTTCTTTTCTATATCCTCTAAAATTAATTAGCGCTTTTAATTCAGAAGCAAAAACTAATTGACCGTTTATTTCAGCAAAGTATAGTGGCTTTTTGCCAGATTTATCTCTGGCAAGAAGTAACTCTTGCCTTCGATGATCCCAAATGGCAAAAGCAAACATACCATCCATTTTATCAAAAATGTTTAAATGATATTTTTGATACAACTTTAATATAGTTTCAGTATCACTTTTTGATTGAAAATTGTGATTTGGAAAATATTTTTTATTTAAATCTAGATAATTAAATATTTCTCCATTAAAACAAATTACATCTTTAGTATTTTTATTTATCATTGGTTGTGTACCAGCGCTTGATAAGTCCAAAATACTAAGCCTAGTGTGAGCCAATCCAACCCTACGGGTTGAATCTATCCAAATTCCATTGGCATCTGGTCCCCGATGATTAAGGTCTTTATTGAACCTCTTTAAATCTGATTTAAGTTGATCTTTTTGATAATTACCAAAATTGAAAATTCCACTTATTCCGCACATATTTTATATAGTTATTGATTTCAGAGAATTATAAAGTCTAGTTTTTTAAATTTTTACACATCTAGCTTCTTGAAAAAAAGATTCTTAGACTGGACACTGGAGAAATGAAAAAAGGAAAGTTTTTAATATTATTTAAATATATTTCTTCATTAAAATTAAATCTTTTTGCCATAATATTTTCATACTCTGGTATAGTAAACCTAATATAATAATTAAATTTATTAAATCTATTTTGCAGATTAACGTATTTTTTGCCTAAAAAGTAAAAAAATAAAGGGAAAACAATTCCTCTGTGTCTCGATAATAATCCATCCCCATGAGCAATATTTATATTTCTACTAATTTTAAACTTAGGAAATGGTAAATAAAAAACTTTATCAACAAGTAGTTCATTTAATAATTCATTTAACATCATAGAAAATTTGTCAATTAAAAGACAAATTTTAGAATCATCCAATTTTAAATGATACCAGTCATTCCTAATATAAATGACTTCTTTAACCTTATCATATAGTCTACCACCATTGATACCAAGCAACTGCAAATCAAACATTATAGCTTTTGCTTCCAGCAAAAATGTTCTCAACTTGATAATTCCATAAGTCATCTGAGTATGTAAGTTGATATGCATTTTAATTAAATATTCAAGGGCAATTTGCGTTTTCATATCATCAGATAATTCAACTATTTTTTTATGATTGAAGAGATTTTCTTGGCCATATAAATAATTATAATTTGAAAGATGATTATATGATAGCCATTGATTTAGATATTTTTTTTCCAAAATAAAAATATTATGAGTCAATATCTGTTTTTCAATGCTAGATAAATTTGTTCTATAGTCGATTACATTTTTGCTACCATTTTTAAAGATACAAAATAAATCTAAATCCGAAATTCCTGGATTTTTTATTGAACCAACTTGAAAAATAGAAAGTACATTAATGTCTTTAGACAGTTCATCAACTATTTTATCAATCAATATCTTATATTTATCATAAGGCACATAAATTGGCCTATCAATTAGTTTATACAACACTTTTACCTTTGTTTAGCATTAAATTCATATATTCATTAGCCATTCTTTTGGCAGTGAAGTAATTAAGAATCTTTGAATTATCAACCTTTTTTACATTTTTATTCTTGTAAAATTTAATTCTTCGAACTAATTCCTCTATTGAATCTACTATATCGGCCTCATTTACAATTGAAACAATTTCTTTAAGACCTCCACCATCTCTGAAAACAATTGTTGGCTTTTTTGCGCTATAAGATTCAACAGCTACTAAACCGAAAGGTTCATTTTGAGAAGGAAAAACACACAAATCAAATGAAGATTGATAATCAAATACATTTTCTTTGTAACCAAGGAAATGTACATTTTCAATTTTATTATCCCTAACTAATCCCTCTAGCTTTGACTTATCAGTTCCATCCCCTACTATTAATAAAACAGAATCATTTTGGTCTTGAGTTAGTAATTGAAATGCTTTTATTAGCCGATCAACTCGCTTAAAACCAACCAACCTTGACGTAGTCCCAATGATATATTTATTTTTGTACTTAGTTCTTATTTCATCTATTTTTTTTTCATTAGATAAATTATCGAAAACTATCCCATTATGAATAATTTTAATTTTATCCTCCTTTATTTTCCATTGATCACATAGATATTCTTTAGTGAAATCACTATTTGCTACTATAGTATCTAAAATAAACTTGAAATAACATTTTCTCAAAAATAATATGATTATATCACGGGTTCTTTTTTTTCTTCCAAACGCAAAATTACCATGCTCAGTATAAATGATTTTCTTCTGCAAAAAATATGCAATTAAAATAATTATAGGATTAAAATCGTGAAAATGAATTAAATCATTATTTTTAAAAATTTCATATATTTTTGATAGTGATCTAATATTAAAAATATATGACCTAGTCATTCTTAGGCAGAATAATTCTGTGCCCAGCTTATTAAACTTTTCACTAAAATGCCCACCTTCTTTGCAAACCAATATTGATGGAGTATAGTCCTTCGCTACAATTTGTTCTTTAGTTAAATCATAAACTAATTTTTGAATTCCACCGAAATTAAGGCTATAAAGAACATGGCAAATCTTTTTATTATTTTCCATAGATATAGATATACAATTTTACTCTTCAATATAGAAATTTATCGAGTTAATTAACGATATAAATTTTGCGGGAACGCCTGGGAATCGAACCCAGCTCACAGAATAATCTATGACATCGGTTTTGAAGACCGTGGAAAGCACCAGCTATTCAATCATTCCCATTAATTGCTCCAATTATTTTAATTTTTTCGTATGAGAAATTGAATTATCATTTAAAATAAAATTCCCACAAGTACTGTAGCCATTTGAATCAAAATTAATTCTATCGCCTTTTTTATCTACCCAACCTATTATTTCTCCTGGATTTCCAACAACAAGGGCATGACCTGGAATATCTTTAGTGACGACTGTTCCTGCTCCAATGAAAGCATATTCACCTATGGTATTTCCACAAACTATTGTGCAATTAGCTCCAAGTGACACAGATTTTTTTATCTTAGTTTTTAGATAGAAATCTGAACCAACTTGAGGATATTCACATCTTGGCTTATTAACATTTGTAAACACAATTGAGGGTCCACAAAAAACATAATCTTCTATTTCAACTCCCTCATATACAGATACATTATTCTGAATTTTTACAAAATTTCCAATTTTTACATTATTACTGATATTTACATTCTGACCTATGATACAATTCTTTCCAATTGAAGAGCCAGATTGAAGATGAGAAAAATGCCAAATTTTTGTACCCCTACCAATTTTAACATTACTATCAACATAACTTGACTCATGAACAAAATAATCCACTCCTGCCATATCTATCATTCCTCACTCTTGTTAAGACTTTCAGTAGCTAATTCTAACGTTTTTATGACCTCTGCTCCACTCCTACCATTAGCGATTTTTAATTTACCACTATCTAAATTTGAAATAAAATATTTTAACTCATTTGTTAGTGGTGGCTCATTAATATAATTAATTCTTTTTATTTCTCCAGATTTCGGACTAGGAATTCTATCAACAAATTCAGCCTTTTTATCATAGAACAACAAAGGTTTACTATCATTTGAATCTTCGAAATGTAACATGCCGTTTGAACCAATAATTACAAAACGATGCTCTTTAAATGGGTGAAGCCAACTCACAAAAATATGGCCCATTTTATTATTATTATATCTGAATGAGGTTATTGATGAATCATGAATTTTTTTTTGAAGTATATCTATTCCCCTTGAAGTAATTGATATTGGGTTTTCCTCAAAAAAGAAATTAAATAAGGCGATATCATGAGGAGCAAAACTCCAAAATACATTTTCATTTGTTCTAAAAGTTCCTAGATTAAGTCTATTACTATAAATGTATTGAATCTTACCTAATTCACCTTTGTCTATCATTTGTTTCATTTTTTGAAATGCAGGGTGGAATAGAAGTACATGCCCTACCATAAGCTGAACTCCCATTTTTTCAGCAAGTTCACATAGCTTAATTGAGGAATTATAATCTAATGTTAATGGTTTTTCTACTAACAATGATCTTTGGTTACTGATCACTTTGTATGCTAATTCATAGTGAGTTGCAGCAGGAGTTGCAATTATAAAAGCATCGAAATCTTTTTTGAGAGCTGAGTCCAAACTAGAGTGAAAGTCACAATTAGGAAATTCAATTCTTAATTCATTTAATCTATCTAAATTAGTTTCAACTATACCACCTAATGAGCCCAAATCGCTCAATGTTCTGACATGGTTTAAACCCCAATTTCCTGAACCAACAACGCATATTTTTTTTTTCATTTCAGTAAAAACGTAAAATTAAATACAATAATATTTAGAGTACCAATCAATAAAATCCTTTAATCCACTTTTAAGATTTTTGGATGGATGATAATCAAGCATTAGCTGTGCTTTCTTTATGTCCGCGAAAGTTTTTTTAATATCGCCTAGTTGCATAGGTTTCAACTTGACTCTTGCTTCCATATTCAAACTTTTCTCAATGATTCTTATCATCTCAGTAATTTTTTCAACTTTATTATTTCCAAGATTAAAGATCTCAAAATCATAATTATTTATTATTGCAGATTTTATACCAAAAACGATATCATCGATGAATGTAAAATCTCTATACATATCTCCATTATTAAACACATTTATATTTTTATTTTCATAGATTCTTTTTGTGAAAATATAATATGCCATGTCTGGCCTTCCCCATGGACCATAAACAGTAAAAAATCTAAGACCAGTAGATTTAAGACCAAATAGATTATAATAGCAACGAGCCATAAGTTCATTGGACATTTTAGAAGCTGCATAAATTGAGGTAGGGTTATCAACATTATGAGTTTCAGAGAATGGCACGACACTATTTCCACCATAAACTGAAGAACTTGAGGCATAAGTTAATCCTTTAACTTTATTATGTCTGCAAGCCTCTAAAATATTCATAAATCCAACCACATTGGATTGAACATAACTATTTGGATTAATTATACTATTTCTAACTCCTGCCTGAGCAGCAAGATTAACAACTTTATCTGGTTTATTGATGGAAAAATAATTATTCAACTTAAGAGCATCATTTATATCAATTTTTTCAAACGTAAAGTTTTTATTGGATTTTAATATTTTCAGCCTGTCCAACTTTAACGATTTATCATAGTATTCATTTAAATTATCAATACCAAAAACTAAATAACCGCTTTTAAGAAGATCATTAGACAAATGCATGCCAATAAAGCCAGCACAGCCAGTTACTAATATCTTTTCTTTATATTGATTAATCATAATTTAAAATTTTTTAATTCACTTTCTAATTTTTTACCTGTCTCTACGATGGCCTGTAAAGCACTCTATAGTTTACTCCCAACTTAGATTTGATATCTTTTCCAATTTCCTCTGCTTTTCTTTTTGATTTATATCGATTAATTCTTACTGCATAAAATGTTTTACCACTTGAATCAACTTTATTAATAGATACATCGTGACCTAATTGCCTGACTTGTAATTTCAATCTTTTTGCATTGTCTTCACTGCTAAATGCTCCAATTTGGACTACATATGGTCCTAAGTTTTCATTTTTTTTTCTAAAACTAAATACTTGAGATAATTTATTATCTTTTGTTTCTATACTAGTATCTATTGTTGGGAACATACTCTTTATAATTAAAGAATAATATTTTGCAGAATCAGCTTCTCCTATTGCAATGAAACTATTAATCATTAAATCAGTAAGTCTTTGCATTCCAGAATACCTAGGGTATTGCGCAGGTATAACTTTTAATAATGAAGAGCATTGTGTATATAAACCCCTAGCATAAAAATATTCTCCTATCTTCATAGCAGCTTTTGGAGCATATATTGATTTTGGAAAGTTTTTTAAAACGTATTTATATTGTTTTAAAGCAGATTCACCATCTTCGGTTAAAACAGCTTTCAAAAAAAGCACTCCAGGGTCATTCGGGAATTTTGATAACAACTCGGGCAAATTTTCTTTAACTCCATCTAATTCACCCTCATCAATGAGAGAAAAATATAAATCAATATTTTGAGATGATAGAATTGAAAAAATAAAAAATATAAAAATAAATTTATTCATTTGAGATTTTAATAACTTTTAAAATTTCATCTATGAAATGTCCTAGCTCAGCGGGTGTTTTGTGTGATAAGGATAATTTTAACTTCATTAGCATTACAAGCACAGAAGGATTTTCTTTTAAAATAAATGAATCTATAAGTTCTATAGCAGCTTTATTTTCACCTTTCTCGTTTAGGACATTTGCAAGCCTTAAGCCGGCATTTAAATCTTTTGAATTATTCTCAAGAACTTTTCTGTAGAACTTTTCAACTTCACTGTATCTACCTAAATCAAATAAAGCAGTTTCTATACTATCAAAAACCAAATATGATTCATCCTTTGATAATTCCATATACTTTTCCCAATATTCAATAGCTTTAACCAAGTCTCTTTTGGAATATTTAATATCTCCTAGGTACTTATATGGCATTGCAAAATCAGGAGACTCATTTATAACTATCCTAAAAAGCCTTTCAGCATCAATTAAGTTATTTTTTTCAAGATGAATTACTCCTTTTTGAAGAGAATATTTCGATAAATTAACATCACCATCATAACCTTTAATCTTTTTTAAATCTTTTGCCTTTTTTTCCGCATAATCCCAATCCTCAATTTCCTCAGCTAATGATAATAAGAATTCATTCGCCCATAAATTAGATTTATCAAAATCAAAAATCTTCTCAGCTTCTATTTTTGATTTTGATAAATCATTATTTTTTTTGTAATCAAGAGCTAATGATTTAAAAATTTCAATTTTGGTTTCTTTATCTATTCTTTGTCTTACTGTAAGCATTTGATGAATCTTTATAGCCCTATCAGTGTCTTCATCTCTTAATAGATTTCCCAATTGTAGATATGCGCTGACATGTTCAGAATCATTTTTTACTAGAGCACTTAAAAGGTTAATTGCTTTCTTTTTATCAGAAAAAAGCATGGCATTTAATGCCTCCATATAAATAGTGTCTGTTCTTTTTTTTTTTGAAGGCTTTTTAAATTGATAATATGCTAAAATTACGATAACTAAAGTAACTGCAATTAAAATAACAATGTAAATAGAATCCAATATCAATAATCCTTTTCATCAACGGTCTCATATATGCCTTCATCTATGGCAACATTCCTTAAATCGTTCAATTCATCTGTCAATATTATATTTTTATTATGGAGGCTTTTTATTTCAGATTTATTAGAAATAATTATAAAAACCGATGCTAAAAATCCTGCTGCAACGCCAAAAAGTAAATTAAACAACAAAACGACATTTAGATAAGCGCCATTCAAACTGTAATTAAGAAAAAATATATCAACTTTTTCATTTGAATTCTGCGTCATAAAAACAATAATTATCAGGTTAAACACTATTAATAAAAAAATT
>MDTG01115512.1_pt1 | contig 46273 bp, 54 predicted proteins | sample 811421 | NCBI WGS metagenome assembly MDTG01 (sample SAMN05326645, study PRJNA326480) | marine metagenome | isolation source: seawater | place: Pacific Ocean: South East | collected 2011 | reverse complement strand
CGCCAGCGAAGAGGAAATCCGCCTCGTCCCCGGCATGACCGACAAGATGGTCCACGAGTTCGAGGAATACCGCCCCTATGCCGACATGGGCGTGTTCGACCGCGAAATCGGCAAATATGTCGACGAGGAGGAAGTCGCGCGCTTCCGCAAATACGTCACGCTTTGAGCGTCTTTCGCTGACGCCATTGCAGCACGATCCTGACGATCTCGATCGCCGCCATGATCCCGATGTGGATGTAGGCGGTGGTCGGGTCGAAGGCCGACAGCGCCCAGTGGACGAAGACCAGCACCGCCGCCGGATAGACCAGCCGGTGAAGGCGCTTCCATGACCGCTTGAGCGCACGCATCGAAGCATCGTTCGAGGTGACCGCCAGCGGCACAAACAGCGCCAGCGCCAGCCACCCGGCGAGGACATAGGGCGTCGAGGCCTCGTCCCAGATGATCGCCGGATCGGCCTTGCGCCACAGATAGACGGTGGTGTGCCCGGCGGCATAGGCGAAGCTCGCCACGCCCAGATCGCGCCGCCTGCGCACAAGCCATTTCGCGATCGGATTGCGCCGGAACGCCAGCCTGATCGGCGTCACCGCCAGCGTCGCCATCAGCAGCCAGGCAGCCCAGTCCCCGCTATCGCCGATAATGTGGCCGTAGCCGTAGAGATCGGGGGTTGCCCCCCAGCGCCACAGCATCCACGCGCCGGGCAGGGCGAGCACCAGCCACAGGAACGGTCGGGAGCGGACGAGCGCCATCAGCGGCTCCTCTTCAATACGATATAGAGCGCACCCTCGCCCCCGTGGCGGCGGTGCGCCTTGCGGATCGCGGCGATGGCAGAGCCGTGTTCGCTTGCGGCCAGCCAGTCGAGCAGTTTGGCGCGGATCGCCCCGCGCTGCGTGCCCCGGTCGGCCGGATCGGCGGGGCGCGGCTTGCCGGTGACGATCAGGATTACCCGCGCGCCCATCCCGCGCGCCTGCGCCATCCCGTCCATCAGCCGGGTATAGGCGCGGTCGAGGCCATGGCCATGCAGGTCGAGCGAGAAATCGGGCGCGATCTCGCCCGCCTTCAACCGCCGGTCCCAGTGCGAATCGAGATTGCCGCGCGGGTTGCGCCCGGTGGGGCGCGGCACCACGGGTGCAGGGCTCGCCATCGGCGGTGGCGGCGCATGGCGCGGCATCGGGGCCGCGACGGGCTTCGGCGCGGGATGCACCGCAGGTTTCGGAGGCACGGGGCGCAGCGGCTCGACGGTCGCGGCGAGCTTTTCCCACTCCGCCGCTTCTTCCTCGGTCAGTCCGCGCGGTGTCCGGGCCGGGGGCCTCATCGCCCGCTTAGGCGCGCGAGCGTACCCTTGGGCAGCAGCACCAGCGCGCTGCCACGCGCACTCATCCCGCCCGCGATCTCGCGCGCGTCGCCCCCATTCCCCCAGAAGGTGTCGAAGCGGTTGGCGCCCTTGATCGCGCCGCCGGTATCCTGCGCGACCCACAGCCCGTCGGCGATGTCGCGGTCCATCTCGAGGACCACGGGCGCGCCATAGGGTACGAAGCGCGGGTCTACCGCGACGCTGTTCTCGCGCGTAACGGGCACGCCGAGCGAACCGAGCGGCCCGCTGGTGTTCAGTTCGCGGAAGAAGATCCAGCTCTCGTTCTCGCGCATCAGCGCTTTGCCTTCGACCGGGTTCTCGTTGAGATATTGCACGATGCCCTGCATCGATCCGGGGTATTGGCCGGGCCCGTCGCCCAGCAGGCCGCGCTCGCGCATCAGGGCGCCGATGGCGGTGTAGCCGCGCCCATTCTGCCCGGCATAGCCGATCCGCATCCGGCTGCCATCGGGCAGGCGCAGCAGGCCCGAGCCCTGGATCTGGAGGAAGAACATCTCGACCGCGTCGGCGGCCCAAGCGATCTCCAGCCCGCGTCCCTCGAGCGCGCCCTCCTCTATCTCGGCGCGGGAATAGTAGGGCACGAATTCGCCGCTATCGTCGTACCGGCCCAGCGGCGGGCGGCCTTCGCGCTCGGCTTCGGGCATGTCGGCGGGCCATGCGCGCACCAGATCGTCGGGCACGCGATAGACCGGCACGTCGTAACCGGGGCGCCGCGTGCGGCTGCCAAGGATTTCGGGCTCGAAATAACCGGTGGCGAAGGCGTCCCCGCTGCCGATCCGCGCGGTTTCCATGTAGGTCTCGAAGAAGGTCAGCGCATCGCCTTCCCACCGCAGCGCGGCGGTGCAGACGGGCAGCCAGTCCTGCGGGCGGGTCAACCCGCTGACGTCTTCCTTTTCGGATGCCCAGTCGCAGCTCGAGCGGAATGCGGTGAGCGCGTCGGCGGCGTCCTGCGCATCGAGGCGGAGCGAACGGAACGATGGGCCCGCGACCACGCCTGCGGCGACGGCATTCTCGACCTCGGGCGGCGGGGGCTGGTCGATCGGCGGGAAGGGCGGCTTGTCGGCACCGGGGCCGACGCAGCTGCCGAGCGTGACGAGCGCCGCAACGGGCCAGATCCACTTGAACATTGGTCCACCCCCAGCCGGCGCGCGTGATGCCGGATCAGCCCTCGTCGGTTTCGACCAGCTGCCAGTCCGGCGTGCGCGAGTCGACCCGGCGCGCGAAGGTCCAGATGTCGCGGGTCTCGATCGCATCGTCGAGCGATCCGGCCACGACATTGCCCTCGCCATCGCGCGTCACCGCAGCGATGTCGGCGACGAACCGCACCGTGATCCGCGCTTCCTTGCGCTCCAGCTCGGCATCGCGGATGGTCGCGTCCTCGATCCGGATGAGCTTGTTCTCGAGCGTTTCGCCCGCTTCTTCGCGCGCGTCGATCGCCTGCGCAAAGCCTTCGTAGACCGAATCGTCGCACAGATCGCGCAGCGTATCCTTGTCGCCCTGCCAGTAGGCCTCGAGGATCATCCCGTAGGCGCCCTTCGCCCCTTCGAGGAAGGTGACAATGTCGAAGCCGCGATCGGCCGCGATGATCGACTGCACGCCGCGTTCGACCAGCGGCAGCACGTCGGGCTTGGCCTCGTGTTCGGTCACCGCGCGGGCAGGCGCTTGCGAAGCCTGCGAGGGCTGGGCGATGCCGGGCTTGTCCTTCGCGTCGAAGCGACGCGGCACGGGCTCTTCCTCGTGCTCCGCCCGGCGGCCGAGCACCGAATAGAGCCGCAGCCCGAGAAAGACCGCAATCATGGCGAGGATGACGATTTCAGGAATCACTTGCTAAGGCACCTGGCTAGTCGGCGGACGCGCGGGGTCCGGCCATTACGCCGGACGCGCCCTTCGGGTTTTGCTTTCATTCCCACAGATAGGGGTGGATATCAAATGCACAACGCCCGGTTGTGTCAGCCTGAACGCCTGTTCGTGCCCGTTGCGGGGCGAGAAAACGGCTGCTAGGCGCCACGCCAGTATCTCGAGCGCGCGCACAGGCCCGCCCGACCCATCAACCTTGCAACCCAGAGTGAGTTTCATGGCCGACGAAGGCGACGTTCTGACCAATCTCGACACACAGTCCAGCGGCAATGGTGCGGACAACCGCCCGACCGCCGGGTTCATCAGCCAGTACATCAAGGATCTTTCGGTCGAGAACCCGAACGCGCCGGGCAGCTTCCAGTGGCAGGACGCGCCGCAGATCGACCTGCAGTTCAACATCGGCGCCAACCCGGTGAACGACGAGGTCAACGAGGTCGAGCTGAAGATCAACGTCACCGCGACCTGCGAACAGGGCCCGGTCTATGTGATCGAACTGCTCTATGCCGGGCTCGTCGGCATCCGCAACCTGCCGGACGAGCAGGCGCACATGTTCCTCTTCGCCGAAGCCCCGCGCATCCTGTTCCCCTTCGCCCGCCGCGTGGTGGCCGACGCGACCCGCGATCTGGGCTATCAGCCGCTGATGATCGACCCGATCGATTTCAACGGGCTGTACATGCAGCGCCTGCAGCAGAAGCAGCAGGAAGAGGCGGCCGCCGGTTCCGCCGGCGGGGGTCCGGGCGGCGACGCCTGACGGCGGCTTCGGGCACCGGCTCCGGGAACGCGGGCGGATGAGCCTGCTCAAGAATGTCGGCACGATCGGCGGCTTCACCGCCATCAGCCGCGTGTTCGGCTTCGTCCGCGATGTCCTGATTGCGCGGGTGCTGGGCGCGACCGCGATGGGCGATGCCTGGCAGCTCGCCTTCATGCTGCCCAACATCTTCCGCCGCCTGTTCGCCGAAGGGGCCTTCGCGAGCGCCTTCGTCCCGCTGTTCAACCGGCGGATGAAGGAAGACGGCGATTTCGCCGAGGCGCAGACCTTCGCCGAAAGCGTGCTGTCGGTCCTGCTGCCGATCCTGGTGGTGTTCGGCGCGATCGCGATGATCGCGATGCCATGGGTGGTCGGCTTCTTCGCGCCCGAGGGGCTGGAGAACGACGCCGAAAGCTACGCCATCGCGATTACGATGGCGCGGATCGCCTTCCCCTATCTGATCTTCATGAGCCTCGCGACGCTGGTCGCCGCGGTGCTCAACTCGCTCTCGCGCTTCGCGGCTGCCGCAGCCGCGCCGATCCTGCTGAACGTCTGCCTGATCGCCGCGCTCACCTATGGCCTCACGCTGGGCGAGGGGGTCGAGGCACGGCGCGAGACGGCGATCTGGCAATCGGTCGCCCTGTCGGTCTCGGGCCTGCTGCAGCTCGTCTGGCTCAGCTGGTCGATGAAACGCGCAGGGTTCACCATCGGGCTGAAATGGCCGCGCATCACCTCGGGCGTGAAGGAACTCGGCATCCTCGTGGTGCCCGCCGTCTTCGGCGCGGGGATCTATCAGATCAGCCGCTTCGTCGACCTGTTCTTCCTCTCCACGCTTCCCGTGGGAAGCTACACCTATCTCAACATGGCCGACCGCTGGAACCAGCTGCCGCTGGGTATCATCGGCATCGCGCTGGGCACGGCGATTCTGCCCGCGCTCTCGCGCCATATCGGGCGCGAGGAGGCGGACGAGGCGAGCCGGTTGCAGTCCAACGCGATCGAACTGGCGATGCTGCTGACCGTGCCTTGCGCGGTGGCGCTGTTCTTCACCGGATCGGCCTTCGTGCGCGTGTTCATGGCCGGGCAGAACTTCACCGTGGAGGACGCGCTGGTGACAGGGACGGTGGTCCAGGGCCTCGTCATCGGCCTGCCCGCCTATGTCCTCATCAAGATCCTCACGCCCAACTTCTTCGCCCGCAAGGATACGCGCACGCCCGTTTACACCGCGGGCGCATCGCTGGTCGTCACGATCGGGCTCAACATCGCGCTGGTGCCGCGCATCGGTGTGCTGGGGCTCGCGGTCGCCGGGTCGGTCGGCGCGTGGTGCAACGTGGCTTTGCTCTACCTCATCCTGCGGACCAAGGGCTTCTACCGGATGAGCGGGTTCACCGCCTCGCGCGTGCTGCGCATGCTGCTCGCCGCCGCGATCATGGGGGCCGGGCTTTGGTGGCTGATGGGCCGGATCGACCCGTGGTTCACCGGCGGCGTCGGCGACAAGGCGCTGGGCATTCTGGCCATCATGGGCGTAGGCGTGGTGCTCTACGGGCTTGCCGCAATGGCCCTCGGCGTGCTCAACCGCGCGACGATCACGCGGCTGATGCGCCGCGCGGGATAGAACAGGACAAGAATCATGCGGGTCGTCTCGGGCATCCAGCCCACCGGCAATCTCCACCTCGGCAACTACCTCGGCGCGATCCGCAACTGGGTGCGCATGCAGGAGGAACTCGACGGCGAGAGCGAATGCCTGTTCTTCCTCGCCGACATGCACGCGATCTCGATGCCGCACGATCCGGCGGAGCTGCGCAAGGGCACGCTGGAAATGGCCGCCGCGCTGATCGCCTGCGGGATCGATCCGGACCGCTCGGTCCTGTTCAACCAGGCGCAAGTGCCCCAGCACGCCGAGCTGCAATGGCTGCTGACCGGCACCGCACGGATGGGCTGGCTCAACCGGATGACGCAGTGGAAGGACAAGGCGGGCAAGAACCGCGAGGGCGCCTCGGTCGCGCTGTTCGCCTACCCCGTGCTGCAGGCCGCCGACGTGCTGCTGTATCAGGCCACGCATGTTCCGGTGGGCGAGGACCAGAAGCAGCATCTGGAGCTGGCGCGCGACATCGCACAGAAGTTCAACAACGACTTCTGCACCGAAGACGCGCCGCTGTTCACCCTGCCCGATCCCTATATCCCGCCCGCCGCCGCACGGATCATGAGCCTGCGCGACGGCACGAAGAAAATGAGCAAGTCCGACCCTTCGGACATGAGCCGGATCAACCTGGGCGACGATGCCGATACGATCATGAAGAAGGTCAAGAAGGCGAAGACCGATCCCGACCCGCTGCCCGATTCGCTCGATGCGCTGGAAGGACGTCCCGAAGCGCTCAACCTGGTGACGATCTTCTCCGCGCTGACCGAGCGCGAGCCGGGCGACGTGCTGGCCGAACACGCGGGCAAGGGCTTCGGGGCGTTCAAGCCGCTGCTGGGCGAAGCGCTGGTGGAAACGCTTGCGCCGATCTCGGCACGGTTCCGCGAGTTGCTGGAAGACCGCGAGGCGATCGACGCGGCGCTGGCGCGCGGCGCGGCGAAGGCGCGCGATCGCGCGGCCCCCACGCTCGCCGCGACCTACGAAGCGCTTGGCCTGCTGCGCGGCCGACCCTAGAAAATTACCGCGCCTCAAGGGGTTAAAGCCCGGTTCAGGCGACTCGGAGTAGAAAACCGTCCACGATTGACAGGGGGGCGCCCCCGTGGGAGCCTCCCCCGAAAGGGGCCCGAACATCATGAAACGAACACGTTTTCTCGCAAGCATCGGCGCGCTGGGCCTGCTCGGCGCCGGTCTTGTCGCATGCACCACCGGCTTCCAGGCCGACGTTTCGCGCTTCCAGGCGCAGCTCCCCGCGCCGCAGGGCCAGACCTTCGCGGTGGTCGCGGACGATGCCTCGCTCGCGGGCGGAATCGAATTCGGCCAGTATGCCGATCTCGTCGGGCAGGAGCTGAGCCAGCTCGGCTACCGGCCCGGCAATCCGGAAACCGCCGACCTGCTGGTCCGCTTCGACTACGAAGTCGATAACGGGCGCGAGCGCGTCCGTACGACCAGCAGTTTCCGCGATCCCTTCTTCGATCCGTGGTACCGCTATCGCGGCGGGCCCTTCCGTTCGCGCGGATACTGGGGCTACGGCTTCTACGATTCGTGGTTCTACGACCGCGACGTGCGCAGCTACACGGTCTATACCAGCGAGATCGAGGTCGATATCGACGACCGCGTGACGGGCGAGCGCCTGTTCGAAGGCACGGCCACCGCCGTCTCGCCGAGCAACCGTCTGCAATACCTCGTGCCCAACCTGATCGACGCGATGTTCACCGACTTCCCCGGCAATTCGGGCGAAACGGTCCGCATCTCGATCAAGCCCGAGGACCGGTAGGATCGGCTCGGATCATAAGGTATCAAGAAGGCGGGCCTGCGGGTCCGCCTTTTTTGTATGAGGTCCGCCTAGGATCCTATCGATCCTTACAGCCTCGCGTGCCCGCCGGTCGAGCCGAAGCCGCCGCTTCCGCGTGCCGTATCATCGAGGTCGTCGACCGCGCTGAAGGCGGCGCGGGTGACGGGCGCGAGGACCAGCTGCCCGATCCGGTCGCCCCGGCTGATCGCGAAGCTTTCCGCACCGTGGTTGATCAGCAGCACCTTCAACTCGCCGCGATAATCGGAATCGATCGTGCCCGGCGCATTGGGCACGGAGATGCCGTGCTTGAAGGCCAGCCCTGAGCGCGGACGCACCTGAATCTCGTAGCCGTGGGGGATCGCGACCGCGAAGCCCGTGGCGACCGCATGGCGACCGCCCGGAGCCAGCTCGACATCCTCCGCCGCGCACACATCCATTCCGGCCGCGCCGTCAGTCGCATAGGCGGGAAGCGGCAGGCCTTCGCCATGGGGGAGGCGCTTGATCGCAACGCCGACTTCACTCGCCATCGTCATCCTCCAGCGCGCGCGCGATCCGTTCGACCATTTTCATCGCGACCTCTTCCTTGGGCATTTGCGGCCAGTCCTCCACCCCGTCGGCGGTGACGAGGTGGATGGTGTTGTCCGCCCCGCCCATCACGCTCTGGCCCACCGCGCCCGAAACATCGTTCGCGACGATCCAGTCGGCGCTCTTGCGGGTGCGCTTGGCCTTCGCGTTCTCGACCACGTCCTGCGTCTCCGCCGCGAAGCCGATCAGCAGCGCGGGCCGCCGGTCCGACGTGCCGAGCGTCGCTAGGATGTCGGGGTTCTCTTCGAGCCTGAGCGCGGGCGGCGCGGAGGAGCGTTTCTTGAGTTTCTGGTCGACCACGTCGCTCGCCCGCCAGTCGGCCACGGCGGCGGTCATGATCGCGATGTCGGCGGGCAAGGCCCCCCGCACCGCATCGGCCATCTCGCGCGCGGTCTGCACGTCGACGCGCTCCACGCCCGGCGGCGTGTCGAGCGTGACCGGCCCCGCGACCAGCGTGACCCGCGCGCCTGCGGCGGCGGCGGCGGCGGCAATGGCGAAGCCCTGTTTCCCGCTGGAGCGATTGGCAATGTAGCGCACCGGGTCGATCGGCTCGTGCGTCGGCCCGGCGGTGACGAGCACGTGGCGCCCGGCCAGCGGCGCGCCGTCGAAATGAAAAGCGAAGCCGGGCGCTTCGGGCGCCAGCTGGGGCGGTGCGGTGGCAGCGCCCTTGTCGGCGAGGAGCCCGTCCGCCTCGCGCGCAGGCCTTCGGGCTCCGCGAGGGATGAGCGAGGCGATCAGCCCGCCGATCCCGCCCTGCGCTTCGCTGGCAGGCGCATCGCCGGGACTATCGAGACCCGCCCAGTCCGATATCGCGGCCCAGATCGCCTCGGGTTCGGGCAGGCGCCCCGGCCCGTACTCGCCGCAAGCCATCGGCCCCTCGTCGGGGTCGAGCACCATGACCCCCGCCTCGCGGAGGGTCGCGATATTGGCCTGCACCGCAGCGTGCTGCCACATCCGCACATTCATCGCAGGCACCGCCATTACCGGCTTGTCGGTCGCCAGCAGCAGTGTGGTGGCGAGGTCGTCCGCGATCCCCGCCGCCATCTTGGCGAGCATGTTGGCGGTCGCCGGGCAGACCACGATCAAGTCCGCCTCGCGGCTCAATTGGATATGCCCCATCTCGACCTCGTTCCTGAGGTCCCACAGGGTGCGGTGGACGGGATTTTCGGAGAGCGCCGCGAGCGTCATCGGGGTGACGAACTGCGCGCCCCCGTCTGTCAGAACGCAGGTCACTTCGCCGCCCTGCTTGCGGATCAGGCGGACCAGCTCGCACGACTTGTAGGCCGCGATCCCGCCGCCGATCACCAGCAGCACCTTGATGCCGCCTGGCCCTGCCATCAGCCGATAACCCCGAAAGCGAACAGCCCCGCCATCACGCCCGCTCCGGCAAGCACCAGCATGGTCTGGCCGAACCAGCCGGGGCCTGTCTTGCGGGCCTGGCGCTCCCACATCAGCTCGATCTCGGGCAGCGGCGGCGGATCGGGCGCGCCGCCCTTGGGCGGATATTTCTCTTCCAGCCGCCGGATCAGGCCGGGGATGCGCCGGACGGTTTCGACCTCTTCGCGCAGCCGGTCCGCAATCGCGGCCTCCGGCCCCAGCTCGTCGCGAATCCAGTTGCGCACGAAGGGCGCAGACACGTCCCACATGTTGATCTTCGGGTTGAGCTGGGTCGCGATACCTTCGACCATCACCATCGTCTTCTGCAGCAGCAACAGGTGCGGCTGGGTCTGCATATCGAAATCGCGGGTGATCGCGAAGAGCCCGTCGAGCATCTGGCCGACCGACAGCTCGCTCACCGGCTTGCCGCGCATCGGCTCGCCCACCGCGCGCAGCGCCGTGGCGAACTCGCCGACCGAATGGTAGCTCGGCACGTATTGTGCTTCGAAATGGATTTCGGCGACCCGGCGGTAATTGCCCGTGGTCAGCCCATAGAGGATTTCGGCGAGCCATTGCCGCGCGCGCCGGTCGATCCGGCCCATGATCCCGAAATCGATCGCGGCAATCGTGCCGTCTGGCTCTACGAACAGGTTGCCCTGGTGCATGTCGGCATGGAAGTAGCCGTGGCTGATCGCCTGGGTGAGGAAGGCGAGTACCAGCCGCTCCGCCAGCTTTTCGAGATCGTGTCCCGCCGCGATCAGGCCTTCGCGGTCGCTCATCTTGATCCCGTCGATCCACTCGATCGTCAGGACGCGGCCATTGGTCCGGTCCCAGTCGACCGCCGGGATGCGATAGCCGGCGAAGCCCTTCATCCCCTCGGCCAGCTCGCTCGCGGCGGCGGCTTCGCGCCGCAGATCCAGCTCGGAATTGGTCCAGCGCTTGAAATTGGCGATGGTGAGCGACGGGCGCAGGCGTGCGGCCTCGCCCCCCATCGCCTCGACATGCGCCGCGGCCCATTCATAGGTCGCGATGTCGCGCGCGAATTGTTCGCGGATGCCGGGGCGCAGCATCTTGACCGCGACCTGCCGCCCATCGCTGGTGATCGCGCGGTGGACCTGCGCGATCGAGGCCGCGCCGACCGGCTTGGGGTCGATCTCCCGGAACAGCTCGCCCAGCGGCTGGACGAAGGTCGATTCGACCACCGGGCGCAGACTCTCGAACGGAACCGGCGGCAGGTTGTCCTGCAGGCTGAGAAGGTTGAGCGCCGCCTCTTCACCGACAAGATCGGGCCGGGTGGCGAGCGACTGGCCGAGCTTGATCGCGGCGGGCCCGATCGCGCGGAACGCCCCCGCATAATCGGGCGTCGCGGGCTGGCGCGTCCCTGCCCGCGCGATGCGGATCAGCTTCTTGACCGGCACCGGCGCGTTGGGATCGTTCTCGATCCCGCGCAGCGCGCCATGCCGGGCAGCGATCCGCCCCCATTTGAGGAGGCGCCAGATGTGGGTACTGGGTCGGCTCACTTGCTCAGATTTTCCAGCCGGAATGGATCGCGACGAGGCCGCCCATGATCGGCTCGACCTTGGTCTGGCGGAAACCGGCGGCGCGGATCATCCCCTCGAACTCGGCCATCGGCGGGAAGCGGCGGATCGATTCGACGAGGTAGCGATACGAATCCTCGTCCTGTGCGATGGCCTTGCCCAGCTGGGGCACCACCCGCTCCGAATAGAGATCGTAGGCATCCTTGAAGCCGGGCCATTCGACCGTGCTGAATTCGAGGCAGAAGAACCGGCCACCGTGCTTCAGGACACGGTGCGCCTCTGCCAGGGCCTTGTCGATAAAGGTCACGTTCCGGATGCCGAAGGCGATGGTGTAGGCATCGAACATCCGCGAGGCATAGGGCAACTGCTCGGCGTTCTGGCAGGACCACGTCAGGCCTTCGATCCCGTGGTCCATCGCGCGTTCGATCCCGCAGTCGAGCATGTCCTGGTTGATGTCCGCCACGGTCACTTCGGCCCCGGCGGCGGCCATGCGGAAGGCGATGTCGCCGGTGCCGCCCGCCATGTCGAGGATCGCCTCGCCCGGCCTGGGCTTCACCCGGCGCACGAAGCGGTCCTTCCACAGGCGGTGCATCCCGCCGGACATTGCATCGTTCATCACGTCGTACTTGGCGGCGACGTTGGAGAAGACCCCGCCTACCCGCGCGGTCTTTTCGTCGGGGCTGACATCTTCGTAGCCGAAGGAAACACTATCGCTCATGGCCCCGGGCCTTAGGGGCAATTGCAGCGGCGGCAAAGGGTGTTACGGCGAGCCGACCTGGCCCGGTTCGCGATCACGCTTTCCGGACGAACATCGGAATTGCAGCGAAGACAGCCTGGCCTGCCAGCCCGACCGTGCCAGCGGGCGTCGACAGGCTTTCGAGCCATCCGCCCGGCCCCACATCGCGCATGAACATGGTCAGCACCATTTCCACCGGCAACAGCAGGCCAAGCGCAAGCAGCCCGATCGCGCCGCGCTCGGCGAGCCCGAAGCCGTGGCCTCGCAACAGCCGTCGCGCTATCAGCCAGCTGGCGGCGAGGACCAATGGAAGCTCGATCAGTACGGCGACAAGCTCGCCCGTCAGCGGGACGAGGAGTGTGGTGCGTATTGCGCCGAGGACAAAGGCGAATGCAAAGACCAGCGCAAAGTAGGCAATGCTGATGCGGATCATGGCCACGCCCTGGCTATAGCATTCGTTCAACGGCCCGCGACAGGAAACCTGAATGCCCGAACTGCCCGAGGTCGAGACCACCGTGCGCGGCCTCGCCCTCCATCTCGAAAACCGCATCATCACATCGGCCACCACCGCGCGGCCCGACATGCGCCGCCCCTTCCCCGCAGGGCTCGGCCAGGCGCTGGTCGGCGCGCGGGTGACAGGCCTTGGCAGGCGCGCGAAGTTCGGTCTGATCCATACGGATCGCGAGCAGACACTGATCTTCCACCTCGGCATGAGCGGGCGCTGGCGGATCGACCCCGACGCACCCGACAAGCACGATCACCTGCTGATCGAGACCGAAACGAATCGATTCGCGCTCAACGATCCACGCCGCTTCGGCTGGGTCGACCTGGTCGACACGTCCGCGCTCGATACATGGCCCAGCTTCGCAACGATGGGCCCCGAACCGCTCGGCCCGCAGCTGACCGCCGCCTACCTGCAGCGCGCGCTTGCCGGGCGCAGACAGGCGATCAAGTTGCTGCTGCTCGACCAGCGAATCGTCGCCGGGCTCGGCAATATCTACGTGTGCGAGGCGCTGTGGCGGGCGCGGATCAACCCAAAGCGCGCAGGCGGGCGGATTTCGCGAACAGCGGTCGACCGGCTCGTGACCGCGATTCGCGAGGTGCTGACCGAATCGATCCGCGATGGCGGATCCACCTTGCGCGACTATGCCCGGCCCGACGGCGAGCTGGGCTATTTCGCCACGCGGTTCCACGTCTATGGTCGCACGGGCGAGGCGTGCCATCGCGAGGATGGCGGGCACATCGCGCGATTCGAGCAGGGCGGGCGCAGCACCTGGTATTGCCCGCGGTGTCAGAGATGACGGGGGGGCGAACCCGCCTGCCCTAATTTCTTGACGATTCGGGTCGTGCGCCCTATGTGCCGCGCCTTCCGGCGAGCAATCGCCGCTCCCGATTTGACAAAGAGACATGCGGCCGCGCGATTTCGCGGCCCGAAACAAGGACGACCATGGCCAATACGCCGCAAGCCCGCAAACGCATCCGCCGCAACGCGCGCCGCGCCGAAATCAACGGTTCGCGCATGAGCCGCATTCGCACCTTCGTGAAGAAGGTGGAGCAGGCGATCGAAGGCGGCGACAAGGAAACCGCGCAGAACGCGCTGCGCGCCGCGCAGCCCGAACTCGCCCGGGGAGTGGCGCGCGGGGTTCTCCACAAGAACACCGCCGCACGGAAGATGTCGCGTCTTTCCAAGCGCGTCGCGGCGCTCTAGCCTCTCTTCCAGGCCGACAGTTAACCGTGCTTTCGGGGTCGTCGCGGCATGCGTCGGCCCCTTTGCGTATCTGTCGTAAACGCGACGCAATGCGATTCCGATTCGGGCGAGGAAACCTGCCGATTCGAGGTAGGCGAGAAAGATAAAAAACAGCGTTTACAATGTCTTGAACGGTCGCCTGCGGGCCTCCGGACTGTCAAACGCTTTATTTCATTTCGACTACTATTTTCCCGCTTGCCGACTCCCCCCCGGACCTGTTTATTAACTCTCATCGCCGGGCTGACGACGTCCCCGGTGGCATAATCGAAGATGGCTTCGGGGGCCTTTTGCATCCGCTCGCGAATCACGCGACTGCGGCGACCGGCCCGCTGTGCTCATCGATCGTCGAAGGGGAAGATCCGGAAGCGGCCCGCGCTTCCGGAAGCGGAGGTGTATTAGCAGATCATGGCACGAATTTCGGACACCAATGGCGCCGCACGCAAACGGGGCAAGAGCGAAAGCGAAGACGATATGGAGCGCGTGGCGCTGCATGCGGACTGGGACGATATCAGCGCGGGCCTGCGAAAGGACCTCGGCCACCAGCTCCACAGCCAGTGGATCAAGCCGATCCAGCTTGGCGAGTTCGATGCCGCCACCGGCACGCTCCAGCTTTTCCTGCCGTCCGAATTCGCTGCCGAATGGGTCCGCAAGCATTTTGCCGACCGGCTTTCGCTCGCGTGGAAGATCATGCGGTCGGAGATCAAGAACGTCGCGATCGACGTTCATCCCAGCCGCAAGCGGATGGCGGACATCTCGCTCGGCGATTCGCGCCGCCCCGCCAATGACGGGCCCGACCTGCGGGTGGTCTCGGACGGCAACCTGGGCGATCCCGGCTTCAGCTCGGTCGGCCTCGATGCCTCGCTGACCTTCGCCGCCTTCGTCACCGGCGATGCCAACGTGCTCGCGCGCAACGCCGCGCAGCGCATGGCCGCGAACGACAAGCCGCAGTTCTCGCCGCTCTACATCAAGGCCGCTACCGGCCAGGGCAAGACGCACCTGCTGCACGCCATCGGGCACCAGTTCCTTGCCGCCCATCCGCGCGCGCGCATCTTCTACTGCAGCGCCGAGCGGTTCATGATCGAATTCGTCCAGGCGCTGAAGCAGAACCGGATGATCGAGTTCAAGACGCGGCTGCGCGGGTTCGACCTGCTGCTGGTCGACGACCTGCAGTTCATCATCGGCAAGGCGAGCGCGCAGGAAGAACTGCTTTATACGATCGATCACCTGCTGGCCGAGGGCAAGCGGCTGGTCTTCGCTGCGGACCGTGCGCCGCAGGCGCTCGACAGCGTCGAGCCGCGCCTGCTCAGCCGCTTGTCGATGGGTCTGGTCGCGGACATTCAGCCCGCGGACTTGGAACTGCGCCGCTCGATCCTCGAATCGAAGCTGACCCGCTTCGCGCCGCTCAGCGTGCCCGACGACGTGGTCGATTTCCTCGCCCGCACCATCACCCGCAACGTGCGTGAGCTGGTCGGCGGCCTCAACAAGCTGATCGCCTATGCCCAGCTTACCGGCCAGCCGGTCTCGCTCCAGCTGGCCGAGGAACAGCTGACCGATATCCTCTCGGCCAACCGCCGCCGGATCACGATCGACGAGATCCAGCGCACCGTGTGCCAGTTCTACCGCATCGACCGCTCCGAGATGAGCAGCAAGCGCCGCACCCGCGCGGTGGTCCGCCCCCGGCAGGTCGCGATGTACCTCTCCAAGGTGCTCACCCCGCGCAGCTATCCCGAAATCGGGCGCAAGTTCGGCGGGCGCGACCACTCGACCGTGATCCACGCGGTCAAGCTGATCGAGGATCTACGCACCCGCGATGCCGACATGGACGGCGACGTGCGCAGCCTGCTGCGCCAGCTCGAGAGCTGATTCCTTCCGGCGAGGGTCCCAGCGAAGGCTGGAACCTCCATCCGGACACGCAGGATCTGCGGCCTGAGGCCCCAGCTTGCGCTGGGGCTCACGCAAGGTGTCGACAGCCCCTCCACACGCTGCCAACAGCATGTCCATGGCCTTGCCCCCCGACCGCCTGGACCGTTTCGCGCGCCATATCGTGCTGCCCGAGGTGGGCGGTGCGGGGCAGGCCGCGCTGGCGCAGCGCCACGTCGCGCTGGTCGGCCTCGGCGGGATCGGCAGCCCCGCGCTGCAATACCTCGCGGGCGCGGGGGTCGGCCGGTTCACGCTGATCGACGACGGCGATGCGGAGCTTTCCAACCTCCAGCGCCAGACGATCTACACCACCCGCGATATCGGCCATGCCAAGGCGGTCGCCGCGCGGCGCTGGCTCGCCAATTTCGACGGTGCGATTCCGGCGGATGTCTATGACGACCGGATCGATGCGGACAATGCCGCTGCGCGGATCGCGGGCGCGGACCTCGTCCTCGACGGAACCGACAATTTCGCTTCGCGCCTCGCGGTTTCGGATGCCTGCGTGAGCGCGGGCCTCCCGCTGCTCTCCGCCGCCGTCGGGCGCTTCCAAGGGCAGGTCGGCGCCTTCGCCGGGCACCTGCCCGATGAGGCCTGCTACCGCTGCTATGTCGGCGATGCCTTCGATGCCGACGATTGCGACACCTGTGCCGAGGATGGCGTGCTCGGCGCGATGGTCGGCTGGGTCGGCAGCTTTGCCGCGATGCAGGCGATCCGCGTGCTGCTGGCGGGCGCGAGCAGCTTCGGCGATCCGCAATGGGGCAGGCTCCACCTGCTCGACGGGCTCGGGGCGACGATGCGCGCCTTCGATATCGCGAAAGACCCCGCGTGCAGCGCGTGCTCGACCGAGCGGCGGGACACCCGCGAGGATTGATCGACCGCACAAGGAATGCGGTTCGTCGTAAATCGCGGATAAGATGAAACAATCCTTCGGCTCATTCCTTGATGGGATGAGTCCCCCCAGAAAGAAAGGTTTTTGCGACTATGAAGATGAAGAACTTGAGTGCTCTCGCCGCAGCAGCCTCGCTCGCCATTGCGCCGGCCGCCCTGCAGGCCGCCGATGCGCCGGTGGAGCGCAGCGCCGCCCCTGTCGAAGGTGAATCCGAAGTCCTCGGCTTCGGGGCGATCGGCGCGGTCGTCGCGATCATTGCCATCGGCGTCGGCATCTATCTGCTGGCAGACGACGACGACGACGATACAGCGGTCAGCCCCTGACACAGGGGCCAATCCCTGATGAAATAGCAGCGGGTCGGGCCTGGTGCCCGGCCCGCTTTTGTTTGGCTCAGGTGGAGGCCAGCACCTCGTCCACCCATGCGGGCACCAGCTCGCCCGCCCGGCCCTGCCGCGATTCTTCGAACCAGTGCGAGCCCTCGCTCCGCTCCAGATTGAGTTCGAGCGTGCGCGCGCCATAGGCCGCGGCTTCCTGCACGAACCCGGCGGCAGGATAGACCGCGCCGCTGGTGCCGATCGAGACGAACAGGTCCGCCCCGGCGAGCGCGGCGAAAATACGGTCCATCTCGTAAGGCACCTCGCCGAACCACACGACATCGGGCCGCAGCGCCGAAGCCCCGCAGGCCTGGCACGGCGGCGCATCGCTCAACGGACCCGTCCACGCGGCACGTTCCCCGCAGGCAGCGCACAGCGCGCTGCGCAAGCGCCCATGCATGTGGAGCACGCGGGACGCGCCCGCCCGCTCGTGCAGATCGTCGACATTCTGCGTCACGATCAGCAGCTCATGCGGCCATTGCGCGTCGAGCCGGGCGAGCGCACGATGTGCGGCGTTGGGCTCCACCCGGTCGAGCGCCGCGCGCCGCGCATCGTAGAAGCCCTGCACCAGCGCCGGGTTGCGCGCGAAGCCCTCGGGCGTCGCCACATCCTCTATCCGGTGCTTCTCCCACAACCCGCCCGCGTCGCGGAAGGTATCGATACCGCTTTCGGCGGAGATGCCCGCCCCGGTCAGGATGACGATGTTGCGAATGTCTGCCATGAGGCCCATCAAACATCGGCAAGACGGAACTGCAATGGCGGCAATCGGAATCATCGGGCGCGACGGGCGCATGGGCCAGGCCATCGCCGGGGCCATCGAGGCGAGCGAACACAGCCTCGCGGGCGGGGTCGACAAGGGCGAGGATGTGGCCGGTCTGGCCGACCGGAGCGAGGTGCTGATCGACTTTTCTGCGCCCGGCGCGTTGCAGGCCAATCTCCACGCCGCCATCGGCGCGGGGATTCCGCTGCTGATCGGAACGACCGGGCTGGAAGATGCGCACCACCGCGCGATCGACGAGGCTGCACGCGCGGTGCCGATCCTGCAGACCGGCAATACCTCGCTCGGCGTGACCATGCTGGCCAGGCTCGTGCGCGAGGCCGCGGGCGCGCTGGGGCCGGACTGGGATATAGAGATCGTCGAGATGCATCACCGGCGCAAGGTCGACGCGCCCTCGGGCACCGCGCTGCTGCTGGGCGAGGCGGCCGCGCAGGCGCGCGGGATCGACCTGGCCGGGCATTCCGAGCGCGGGCGCGATGGCGTCACCGGCGCGCGCGCCGAGGGGGCCATCGGCTTCGCGAGCCTGCGCGGCGGCACGGTCGCGGGCGAGCACGCGGTTATCCTCGCAGGCGAAAACGAGCGGATCGTGCTGAGCCATGTCGCGGAAGACCGCGCTCTGTTCGCGCGTGGCGCGCTGAGCGGCGCTGCCTGGCTGATCGGGCGCGAAGCGGGGCGCTACACGATGGAAGACGTGCTGGGACTATGAGCGCCCGCGAACCCGGCAAGGCAGTGACCGCCAAGGCTTGCCTCTGGCGCGAGGAAGGCGGCGGCGCTGCGGCAGCCGCGCGCTGCCTCGCCTTTCTCGAAGAGGTCGGCATCGCGGTCGACTGGATCGGCGAGGCGGACGAGCCGCAACTGCTCGACGGGCTGGCCATTGTGAACGGGCGCCTGCTGATCGATCCCGCCACGCCGGTCTGGCCCAGCGACCTGCTGCACGAAGGCGGCCATATCGCCGTCGCCGCGCCCGAGGATCGCCCCTCGCTCGGCCCCATCGAACCCGACCCGACCGACGAGATGATGGCTATCGCCTGGTCCTACGCAGCCTCGCGGCGGTGCGGGATCACGCTGGCGCAACTGTTCCACGAGGGCGGCTATCGCGACGATTCGGCCAAGCTGCGCGCGAGCTTCGCGACCGGGCATTTCATCGGTGCGCCCATGCTCGGCTATTACGGCATGACCGCCGATTTGCAGACCGCGCTGGAACAGGGGGTGGAAAGCTTTCCCGGCATGTCCCGATGGCTGCGGTGAGCCGGACATGACCAGGGACCAGATATTCGAGTTCTTCCGCCGTCTGGCCGAAGGCAATCCTGCGCCCGAGACCGAGTTGGAATACGGCAATCCCTACCAGCTGCTCGTCGCGGTGACGCTGAGCGCGCAGGCGACCGACGTAGGCGTCAACAAGGCGACGCGTGCGCTGTTCGCCGAGGTCCAGACGCCCGAACAGATGCTCGCGCTGGGCGAAGAGGGCCTGAAGGATCACATCAAGACCATCGGCCTGTTCAATTCCAAGGCGAAGAACGTGATCGCGATGGCGCGTATCCTTGTCGAGGAGCACGGCGGCGAAGTGCCGCAAACGCGCGAGGAGCTGGTCACCCTCCCCGGCGTCGGCCGCAAGACCGCGAACGTGGTGCTCAACTGCGCCTTCGGGCAGGAGACCTTCGCGGTCGACACGCATATCTTCCGCGTCGGCAACCGGACGGGCCTCGCCAAGGGCAAGACGCCCGAAGCGGTCGAGGCGAAGCTCGACAAGCGCGTGCCCGGCCCCTTCCGGCTCCACGCGCACCACTGGCTGATCCTGCACGGGCGCTATGTCTGCAAGGCACGCACGCCCGAGTGCTGGCATTGCGAGGTCGTGGACCTGTGCAGTTTTCGCAAGAAAGTGCTAGAACCGCCCAAAGGCAGGAAGGCGAAGGAGAGCGGAGCATGAAACGCGCAGCGGCATTGGTCGGCATGGTGGCGCTGGCATCCTGCGCGCCCGTGGGCGAGAGCGAGCCGGGTTTCGCCAGCGCGGACGACACCGCCCCGGTCCGCACGATCGGCGAGCCGGTCTCCTGCCTGTCGACCACCAGCCTCCGCCAGAGCAAGGTCCGCGACAGCCGCACGATCGATTTCGAAACGCGCAGCGGCAAGGTCTACCGCAATGATCTCGGCTCTGCATGCCCCGGGCTGCAGCGGCGCGACGCGATCACCTATTCGACCTCGATCGGGCGGCTGTGCCGGGGCGAGATCGTCTACGTGCTCGAACAATATGGCAGCGAGCTGGAACGTGGCGCGGGCTGCGGGCTCGGCGATTTCCAGCAGATCGAATATCTCGACTCGATCAGCGACGCGCCCGAGATCATGGACGAGTGAACTTCAGAGGCATCCGCCGCAACAGTGGCAGGCCCACATCAGGGCGAAGACAAAGATGCTTCCCAGAGCCAATGGCACATAGCAGGCGGTCAGCGCGGCTTTCGTCCATCGTCCGACAGGCAGAAGGTGGATACCGACGATCCCCGCTGCCAGGAAGCCTCCGAGGGTCAGCCACCAGCCGTTAACTCGCAACCACGTACCGATTGACCCTTCCAGGGCGGCAGATCTGGAGAAATCCGGAGGCTCGGAAAATATGACAATGGTGGCCACGGGGACCACGACCACCAGAATGCAACAAAGCGCGATCCGCCACGCTTTCTCGCCTGCCGAAAAACTCCGCTCTTCGTCAGACATCATCCGCGCTGACCAGTTCTTCACGGTCCAGCTCGCCCAGCGCGCTCGCCGTGACCACGGTCACCGCCGCATCTCCGGTGACATTGGTGGCGGTGCGCATCATGTCCATGATCCGGTCCACCCCGGCCACGAAGGCGATGGTTTCCAGCGGCACGCCGACCGCGGTGAAGATCGCGCCCATCATCACGAGACCGCCGCCGGGGATGCCCGCCGCCCCGACCGAGCCGACCGTCGCCAGCAGCGCGATCAGCCCGTAATCGGTCCATGACAGGTCGACGCCGAAGATCTGCGCGCCGAACAGCGTCGCGAGCCCCAGATACATCGCCGTCCCGTCCATGTTGATGGTCGAGCCGAGCGAGACGACGAAGCTGGAGGTCGGGCGGCTCACGCCGAGGTTGCGCTGGGTGCAGCGCAGGGTGACGGGCAGTGTCGCGCTGGAACTGGCGGTCGAATAGGCAACCGCGATCGCATCGACCATGCCGCGGAAGAAGCCGATCACGCTGGTATGCGCGAACACCGCGATCAGCGTGGTGTACATCACCAGGATGATCAGCGCGCACCCGGCATAGTTGAGCGCCACCAGCTTGCCCAACGCCGCCACCGCGTCGAGCCCGAGCGTGCCGACCACCCACGCGATCAGCGCGAAGACGCCGAAGGGCGTCAGTTCCATGATGACCATGGTGATCTTCTGGAAGATCAGCGCACCGCCATCGAAGGCGCGGGCAATCATCGCCGCGCCATGCACGCCCTCGGGCGTTTCGGCCTCGTCATCGTCCTTCACATCGCCGCGCGCCAGCAGGATGCCGACCCCGACCAGCAGCGAAAAGACGATCAGCGGCAGAACGTTGGCATCCGCCATCACCCCCACCGGGCTGACGGGGATCATCGAACGCAGCATCACGCGCCAGTCAAACGGCTCGGGCTCGGGCACGGCGCCCATCTCGATCGCGCTGGTGTCCAGCCCCATGCCCGGCGCGAAGTAGGTGCCGAGGCCAAGGCCCAGCCACACCGCGATCTGGCCGGTGATCACGAACAGGAGGATGGCGCGCCAGCCGACGCTGCCGAGCCGGCCGAGATTCCCGATTGCCGCGACGCCCGAGACCACGCTGAGGAAGATCAGCGGGACGATTAGCATCTTGATGAAGTCGATGAAGATATCGCCGACGATCTTGATGCTCTCGGCATCCTCGCCCCAGAAATAGCCGGTAACCGCGCCCAGGATGAGGGCGAGCAACACGCGCACCCATAGCGGGGTCGCAAACCAGGCCTTGAACATGAACTTCCCCTCGAATTCCTCGTGCGTCACAATGGCGCTGCGCGAGGGGCGCGGCAAGTGGGCGCGTTCAGCCGTCCAGAGCCGCCTTCGCGATCCGCGCATAGATGCGCGCCAGAACGCCGAGATCGGCGACCGCCACCGCTTCGTCGCGCTTGTGCATCGTCGCGTTGACCAGGCCGAACTCGATCACCGGGCACACGGCGCGCAGGAAGCGCGCGTCGGACGTGCCGCCGCTGGTCGAAGCTTCGGGCGCGATGCCGGTTTCTGCTTCGACCGCGTCGCTGACCATGGCCGAGAAATCGCCCGGCGGGGTCAGGAAGGGCTCGCCCGAGATGACCGGGCGCACATCGACCTGGTGCCGCGCACAGATCGCGATGACCTCTTCGCTCAGACTCGCGCCCGAATGCAGATCGTTGAAGCGGATCGAGAGCCGCGCGCGCGCCTCGCCCGGGATCACGTTATGCGCCGGGTTGCCGACATCGAGATCGGTGATCTCCAGATTGCTCGGCTGGAACCAGTCGGTGCCCTCGTCCAGCGTAAGCGCATCCAGCTCCGCCATCGCGGCGACAAGGCGCGGGATCGGATTATCGGCCAGATGCGGATAGGCGACATGGCCCTGCGTTCCCTGCGCGCTCAGCCACATATTGACCGATCCGCGCCGCCCGATCTTCATCATGTCGCCCAGCCGGTTGACGCTGGTGGGTTCGCCGACGAGGCACAGGTCGGGCGCGTGGCCCTCCGCGCGCATGAAGTCGATCAGCGCGCGGGTGCCGTGCAATGCCGGGCCTTCCTCGTCGCCGGTGATGATGAAGCTGAGCGTGCCCAGGTCGGCGGGCACATCGGCGACAGCGGCGACCATGCACGCGATCGCGCCCTTCATGTCGACCGCGCCGCGGCCATACAAAAGCTCGCCCCGGATGTCGGGATCGAACGCACCGCTCGCCCACCCCTCCCCCGGGGGCACAACATCGAGGTGCCCGGCGAAGGCAAAGTGCTTGGGCCCGTCTCCTGTGCGAATCGCAAAGAGGTTCTCGACCGGCGCCTCGTCGCTCCCGGCCGGGCCATCACCGCGCGCGAAGCGATGCACCGCAAAGCCGAGCGGTTCGAGCATCGCCTGCATTTCATCGAACACCGCCCCGGTTGCGGGCGTTACGCTGGGCGCGGCGATCAGCCGCTTGGCGAAATCGAGAACATCGGTCATCACATCGCCGCTAGCAGGAGACCTCGCCGATGCCCAAGCTCGATCTCGATGCGATTCCGCAGACCAACGCGACCGGCTATCCCGCGCCCTACAGCGAGGCGGTCCAGGGGCGATGGTATCGCCGGATCGCGCCCGCTGCCGGGCTGGAGGATTTCGGCGTGAGCCATGTCGTGCTCGAACCCGGCGCGTGGTCCTCGCAGCGGCACTGGCACGAGGGCGAGGACGAGATCGTGGTGATGCTTTCGGGCGAGGCGGTGCTGGTCGACGAGGGCGGAGAAACGCCGATGCGCGCGGGCGACATCGCGGCCTTTCCCAAGAACGACGGCAATGGCCATGTCCTGCAGAACCGTTCGGACGAGCCGTGCTGTTTCGTCGCGGTGGGCAGGCCCTCGGTCACCGACTGCCACTATCCCGATATCGACATGCATCTCTTCGCCGGGGCCAGCGAGCAGCGACGCAAGGACGGGTCGCGGTTCGAATGACCGTGGCGGCCTAGTCCCGCGCGGGCTCGGGCAGCGGGCCGGGCGCCATCGCGCGGTCGAGCAGCTCCGCGATCCTGAGGCCTGCCTGGGTAACCCGGCGCTGCGATACGGGGATCGCAGCCTCGATATCCGCCTGCGTCAGCGCGGTCTCGGCGGGCAGCGGGTCGGTGCAGGGATCGCAATTAAAGGCGTTGGGATAGACGAAGTCGCGCGCCGTCTCCCAGCTCTCGCGCCCCCAGTCCGCCGGATCGCCGCCCGCCAGCGCAGCGCGCTCGGTGGCGCTGTAACGCCGGACCAGCGCAGGCCGTGCGGATGAGATCGCACGTTCGGCCAGCGGCCCGTCCCAGATCCAGTGCAGGTTGAGCCCCGGCACGATCCCGTAATCCACATCGCGGTCGTTCCCGCCCCGGTCGTCCAGATCGCCCGAGTGGAGCGGCATGTGAATGTCGCCCGCAAAGTGGACCACGAAGGCGAGCGCTTCCAGCCGCACATTGTCGGGCAGGCTCTCGTCGGCAAGGATGCGGAAATTGCGGGCGATCTGCGCGCTGACGCAGTTGCCGCCCGAGCAGTTCTTGCGCGCGTCGTATTCCTCGGTCACCGGCTCGGTCTGGTAATGCCAGGCGGAGGGATAGCCCCAGCGCCAGCCTTCGCGCCGGATGCAATCGGGCCATGTCGCCGCATCGACGAGGTTGGAGAGCGCGCAATCGGGCGTGCCGATCTGCTGTTCGGCCTCGAACAGCCGGTCGATCTCGGCGCGGGTTTCGGGCTCGATATTGGCGAGCGCGATCTCGGCGGTGATCCCGTGCGCGTAGAAACCCCAGGCCGACAGCGGCGCGGGTACGAGCAGCGCGAGGGAGGCCAGCGCCGCCCCCAGTTTCACCTTCAGGCGGTGGGCACGCTTTCGTACTGTTCGATCACCCATTGTTCGTCCTCCGCGGCGGCGATCCACTGCTGGAGCCAGTCGTGGGTCCAGACCGCCTGCATGTAGCTTTCCGCGAAGCCCGGTACACCGAAGCCATAGGTGATGAAACGGCTGACGACCGGCGCGTAGAAGATATCCGCTGCGCCGAAGGTGCCGAACAGGAACGGCCCGCCGCTGCCGAAGCGCGCCCGAGCCTCCGCCCACAGGCCGAGGATGCGGACCACGTCCTGCCGGGTGCCTTCGGAGATCTTCACGTTCTCGTGCCGCGTGCGGATGTTCATCGGGCATTCGCGGCGCAGCGAGAGGTAGGAGCTGTGCATTTCGGCGACCATCGCGCGGGCCATCGCGCGCGCGGCATCGTCCTTCGGCCAGAAGCGGTCGCGCCCGACCTTGTCGGCGAGGTATTCGAGGATCGCGAGGCTGTCCCACACGACCGCCCCGGTTTCGTCCTCGCCGTCCCACAGGACCGGCACTTTGCCCGAGGACGGGGTCAGATCGCCCTCGCCGCGTTTCAGCGCGTCCCAGTCCTCGCCGAACAGCGGCACGAGGATTTCCTCGAAGGACAGGCCCGACTGCTTGCATGCGAGCCAGCCGCGCAGGCTCCAGCTCGAATAATTCTTGTTGCCGATGATCAGTTTCATGTCGTTCCGGGCCGCATCCTGGTGTCTCGCGTTGCGGTTAGAGGCCCGCCTCTGCGCTGTCGAGCGCGGAGCCTATGGCGTCAGCGCATCCGCCACCACTGCGGCGCGCAGGGCGGCGATGCCCTGTCCCTTTTCGGCACTGGTGAGGTGGATTTCCGGGTAGGCCGCGGGATGCTTCTTGGCTTCGGCGGCGACCTTTTCGTGCGTGGCTTCCAGCGCGCTCGCCTTGATCTTGTCGCTCTTGGTAAGGACGATGCGATAGCCCACGGCCGCCTCGTCCAGCATCTTCATCATCGCCCGGTCGGAGTCCTTCAGGCCATGGCGGCTGTCGACCAGAACCAGCGTGCGCGCCAGCACCGATCGCCCGCGCAGATAGGTCCGCACGAGGCCCTGCCACTTCTCGACCACGGACTTGGGCGCCTTGGCGAAGCCGTAGCCCGGCATGTCGACCAGCCGGAACTGCGTGGGCTCGCCCACCTCGAAGAAGTTGAGTTCCTGCGTGCGCCCCGGCGTGACCGAGGCGCGGGCGATCCCCTTGCGCATGGTTAGCGCATTGAGCAGCGTGCTCTTGCCGACGTTCGAGCGTCCGCACAGCGCAACCTCCGGCACTGTCGGCTCGGGCAGGAATTTCAGCTGGGGGGCCGAGAGCAGAAACTCGACCCGGCCCGAAACGAGGCGCGCGGCGGCGATCTCTTCGGGGGTCTGCGGGCCGGGACCGCTCACGCCTTCTCCTGCGCCTTCGCCTGCTTTTCGGCCTTTTCTTTCTGGGCGGCGGCCTTGAGCTGGGGATGCTTGGAATAGAGGTATCGCTGCTGGGCCAGCGTGAGGATGTTGGAAGTGTTCCAGTACAGCAACAGCCCCGCCGCGAAGGGCGCCATCACGAACATCAGCACCCACGGCATGATCGAGAAGACCTGCTGCTGGACCGGGTCCATCGTGCTGGGGTTGAGGCGGAAGGTGAGCCACATCGTGAAGCCGAGCAGCAGCGCGAGCGGGCCCAGCGCGAGGAAGCCGGGCACCTCGAACGGCAGCATCCCGAACAGGTTGAGGATATGCGCCGGATCGGGCGCGGACAAATCCTCGATCCACAGGATGAAGGGCTGGTGACGCATCTCGATCGCGAGGACCAGGACCTTGTAGAGCGCGAAGAAGACCGGGATCTGCAGGACCATCGGCAGACAGCCCGCGACCGGGTTGACGCCCTGTTCCTTGAACAGCTTCTGCATTTCCTGCTGCTGCTTGACCTTGTCGTCCTTGTGCTTCTCCTGCAGCTTTTTCATCTCCGGCTGGATCGCCTTCATCGACGCCATGCTGGAAAAGCCCTTCTGGGCGATGGGGAACATCAACCCGCGCACCACGCAGGTGAGCAGGATGATCGCGACGCCGAAATTGCCCACCGCGTCGAACAGCGTGCGCAGCAGCCACAGGATCGGCTTCTCGAACCAGCGGAACCAGCCCCAGTCGATCGCGAGGCCGAATCGCGCGACGCCCGCGTCCTCATAGGCATCGAGCACCTGGCTTTCCTTGGCACCGGCGAAGAGCTGCGAAGTGCGGCTGATCTGGCGCCCGGGGCGCAGGGTCGTGGGATCGTAGATCATGTCCGCGCGGAACAGATCGTCGCCGAGCGAGCGGAACCCGGTGTCGAGCGCAGCGCCGCGATCGGGGATCAGCGCGCCGAGCCAGTATACGTCGGTGAAGCCGATCCAGTCGGGGTTCGCTCCGCCCGCGACCGCACCTTCTTCGGCCAGATCGTCGTAATCGGGCCCGTAATCGACCGTCTCGTCGAACGTCCCGATGGGCCCCGAATGCGAAATCCAGGTGCTCTTGCTGGCGGTCAGGCTGGTGCGGGTGATCGTGGCGAAGGGAGCCACCACCACCGGCCCGTCGCCGTAATTGGCGACGGTCTGCTCGGCGGTGATCATGTAATTGTCGTCGATGGACAAGCGGATGCGGAACCGTTGCCCCTCGTCATTGTCCCAGCGCAGGTCCACCGGATTGCCCGGCGAAAGCGTGCCCCCGCTGGCCTGCCACACGGTGCGTGCATCGGGCAGCTGCGTGCCGTCGCCGACAAAGCCGAACTGGGCGAAGTTCTGGATCGGCGTGCCGGCGGGCGCGAACAGCTGCACCGGGCCGCTGTCCTCGTCGATCGTGGCGCGGTGATCCTTCAGCTCGATATCGTCGATCCGCGCGCCGACGAGATTGATCGAGCCTTCCACGCGCGGCGCGTCGATCGCCACGCGATTGCCCGAGGCCAGCGCCTCGTCGAGGTCGACCACTTGCTGAGCCACTCCGGGCGCGACGCCCGTTTTCTCGGCCACTTCCTGCGCGGCGCGCTGCTCCGGCGTGGTCGCGCGCTCGACCTGCTCGGTCTCGGGCGGGGCCGGGTAGAAATAGCTGATCGCCGCGTCGTAACCGAGGATCATGATGCCGCACAGCACCACGGCGAAGATGAGATTGCGCTGGTTGTCCAAGAGTCTTGCGCCTGCTGTTCGTTAACTGTCCCGCCGGAATGGCGAAGGGGTTTATGGGACCGTCCTAAGGCACCGGATCCGGGCCGTGTCCACCCCAAGGGTGGCAGCGCATTATACGCTTGAAGCCCAGCCATCCACCCCTGATTGGCCCGTGCTTCTCGATCGCCTCGATCGCATATTGCGAGCAGCTCGGCTGGAAACGGCAACTGGGCGGCAGGATGGCGCTCGGCCCGAGCTGCCAGCCCCGGATGAGGAGCACCATCGCGCGCCGGACCGGCTTCATCGCGTGCGCTTTCTGCGCGGGGGCCGCCCGCGCTGGCCCTCGCCGCGCGCCGCGCGGCCGAGAGCAGTGACCAGATCTTCGGTCAGGGCGGCGTAATCGCGCTCGATCCCGCCCTCCCGGCCGATCAGCACATGATCGTAATCGGGCAGGCCGTGGCGTGGAAGCTGCGCCCAGAGAAGCTCGCGAAAGCGCCGCTTCATCCGGTTGCGGACCACCGCATTGCCGATCTTCTTGGTAACGGTGATTCCGTAGCGGATGCCACGACCGTCATTGGGCCGCGCCAGCAACACGAAGCCCGGCATCGGCACGCGCAGGCCACGATTGGCTGCGAGGAAATCCGCGCGCGCGGTCATCACGTTCCGGGCGGTAATCGCCCTGCCGGAACCGTCAGGCGTAGAGCCGGGTACCGAGGGAACGAGCGCGTTCATATCGGATAGATAGGCAAACGGGCCCCCGATTGGGAGCCCGCAAGCGCAAACAGGCTTTCACCGACGGGGCCGGATGGCCCCGCTGGCGCTCGAAGCCTAACGAATTACGCGCAGAGCTTCTTGCGACCGCGCTTGCGACGCGCGGCGAGAACCTTGCGGCCGCCCGTGGTGGCCTTGCGTGCGAAAAAGCCGTGGCGACGCGCACGAACGAGATTGCTGGGCTGGAAAGTCCGCTTCATAAAACCCTCGAATGCTGGATCGGCAGGCCGCGCGGGGCGCGATCCGGCCAGAATTTCCTCCGGCTCTTGCAAGCCGGAACTTCAAGCGGGCGCCATTACTGGCCCGCCGCGGTAACGTCAAGATAGGCAATGCGCGGCGGATTGCCAGCCGCCTCGTTATCATTGGCGGCGCTGGCGATGGTGCGCGCCATCCATTCGCGCATGTCCCACGCATCGAGCCAGCGGGCGCGCGAATGGGGCACCGAATTGGTCATCGCGTAGAAATCGCGCGCGCCGCCCGCGCTCATGCCCATCTCGCGGTAGTAATCGATGTAATAGCGGTGCTCGGGCGCGCCTGCCGGAAAATCCGATGCCTCGCGCCCGCGATTGTCGCGCCAGCTATGGACCGCGAAGCGCGCGCCATCCTCGACCTCGCGCTGCGCGCCCGCAAGGAAGAGCTCGACCGCGCCCGAGCGGACCGAACCGCCGCGCGGCACCCGCGTGGTCAAGCCGGCGGCGCGGATCATCCGCCCGACGGCGAGGTTCGCCCGGTCGTTCTCGGTCCCCGGCGCTTCGACCAGGTCGAGCGTGCGCAGCTGGGGGTAGGCACGCAGGAGCGCGGCGAACTGCGCCGGGCTTGCAGCGGTGGTCGTCCCGACCAATACGGCGCGGGTCGGATCGACCACGCGGAACGGGCCGAAAGCGGCCAGCGCGGTCGGTGCGCTCGCGCGGAAGGAGGAGATCGCGCGATCGGCGGTGGAATACTCCATCCGCGGCGCGGGGTAGGCGTAGCCTTCGCCCTCGACATATTCGTCGACCGGCTCGCTCTCGTAGAAGCGCGGATCGCTCTCGTCGATCCACTCCTCGGTCACCGTGACCTCGACAACCCAACCCTCGGCCTGTGCAGGGGGAGTGGACAGGCCGAGGGTGGTTGCGGCGGCGGGAAGGAGAAGGGTTAGCCAGCGCACCGGCAACCTTTTGCCGCCTTCGCCTTACCATCTTGCGTGCGAGCATGGTTTCGCACCCGGTAACCTTTGGCAGGCGCCCAACCCTTGCGGTTTCCCCCGATCTCGACAAGCGGGCCGCGAGGCGGCAACACCTTGCCGGGTTCACTTGGGGGGAGGGGCCGCGCGTGGTCGCACTGGTGAGGACGGTCGCCTATCTCGGGCTGGAGGCGCGCAGCGTCGAGGTGCAGTGCCAGCTCGCCGCCGGCCTTCCGCGCTTCAGCGTCGTCGGCCTGCCCGACAAGGCGGTGAGCGAGAGCCGCGAGCGGGTGCAGGCCGCGCTCGCGGCGATGGGCCTCGCGCTGCCGCCCAAGCGGATCACGGTCAACCTCTCGCCCGCCGACCTGCCCAAGGACGGATCGCATTACGACCTGCCGATCGCGCTCGCGCTGCTGGCGGCGATGGGCGTGGCGGACCGCGAGCAGCTGGCGGACTTCGTGGCGGTCGGCGAACTCGCGCTCGACGGGCGGATCGTCGGCTCGCCAGGCGTGCTTCTCGCGGCGCTGCATGCGAGCGAGGCCGAGTGCGGGCTGATCTGCCCCGCCGCGCAAGGGGCGGAGGCCCGCTGGGCGAGCGGCATCCCGGTGATCGCCGCGCCCGACCTCGTCAGCCTGCTCAACCACCTCAAGGGCACGCAGCAACTCGCCGAACCGCAGCTCGGCACGGTCGAGGAGACTGCGCCCGGCCCCGACCTCAGGCAGGTCAAGGGGCAGGAGAGTGCCAAGCGCGCGCTCGAGATTGCGGCGGCGGGGGGCCACAACCTGCTGATGAGCGGGCCGCCGGGGGCGGGCAAGAGTCTGCTCGCTGCCTGCCTGCCCGGCATCCTCCCCCCGCTCTCCCCCGCAGAGGCGCTGGAGGTGAGCATGGTGCAATCGGTCGCCGGGCTGCTCGAGGGCGGACGGATCAGCCGCGCGCGGCCGTTTCGCGCGCCCCACCATTCGGCGAGCATGGCGGCGCTGACCGGCGGCGGGCTGAAGGTGCGCCCCGGAGAGGTCTCCCTCGCGCATCTGGGCGTGCTGTTCCTCGACGAACTGCCCGAGTTCCAGCGGCCCGTTCTCGATTCGCTGAGACAGCCGCTGGAGACGGGCAAGGTCGACGTCGCGCGCGCCAATGCGCATGTCAGCTACCCCGCGCGGGTCCAGCTGATCGCGGCGATGAACCCGTGTCGCTGCGGCCACCTGGGCGATCCCTCGCTCGCCTGCAGCCGCGCGCCCAAATGCGCCGCCGACTACCAGAGCAAGGTCAGCGGGCCCATGCTCGACCGGATCGACCTGCACGTGGAGGTCGAGCCGGTCAGCGCCGCCGACCTCGCCCTGCCCCCGCCCGCCGAGGGGAGCGCCGAGGTCGCCGCGCGCGTGCTCGCCGCGCGGCAGGTGCAGACCGCGCGCGAGAGCGAGAGCGGCGCGCGCACCAATGCCGAACTCGACGGCGACATGCTGGACCGCTTCGCCACGCCCGACGAGGCGGGGCGCACGCTGCTGATGCAGGCGGCCGAGGCGATGCGGCTATCGGCGCGCAGCTATGTGCGGATGCTGCGGGTAGCGCGGACAGTGGCGGATCTTGGCGGTGCGGAGCAGGTCGGCCGCGTGCATGTGGCCGAGGCGCTGAGTTACCGGCGGCAGGCGCCGAGGGCGTGATGGGCGACGCGGCCTGACACACCTGACACAGTGTCCAAGGGGCAAAAACCTCCGGGGCGGATGGGGAGGATTTGGCCGGGATTTCCGGGGCGGATCGACGGTTTGAAAGAGCGCCTCGGGTGTAGCGCGGTGGGGGCGTGTAGGACAGCATGGGCTGCTTATGGTCCGCTAGTTGTCATGGCGTCTTCTTGAGACTTCGGCCTGATCCGGCGCGGCAATATCGAGCGCTCTGGGAGTCAGAGGAGTTATCGCCGTTCGTGCGGGCAAGGTTGCAGGCACCTGGATATTCTTCGCGAGGCCCAGCCAAGCGAGAAACCGGATGAAATCATAGCCCCAATCGATCTGCCCCGGATATAGGCCATGGCGCGCCGAAGCGGGAAATGCGTGATGGTTGCAATGCCAGCTCTCGCCCATCGTAGGAATCGCCAGCCACCCGATATTGTACCCTTGGACGGCCGCATCCTCGACATACCAGTCCTGATGTCCGCTGCGATGGGCCACATGGGCGATATACCAGTGCATGGTGAAGCAGGTCGCCACCCGCACCACCACACCCCATACAACCCACGGCCAGCCACCAAGTAGGAAGAGGACCAAGGCGACAGGAATCTGATGCAGCATCCAGGTGCGTTGGAGGAACCGGTAGAAAGGATCGTCGCTGATGCCGGGGCCGGCGTCAAAGTTTGGCGGGCGGTCGAACACGAGCCGGAAATTGAGGTAGTAAAACCCATCTACCAGCGCCGATTTCCTGTGACACAAGAACCAGTGGCAGTTCTCCTGCCGCTGCGCCCAATCGCGGATGTCGTGAAGGCCGACCGTCCAGAGAGGCCCACCCATGCCCACGAGCACGCCAATGTAGACCATGACCCGTTCGAGCCATTTCGGGCATTCGAAAGTGTGATGGATCAGACGTCGGTGGAAACCGACCGAATGGCCGACGCACAAGGTAAAGCCCGAAAGGGCCAGGAACACGAGAAACGCGCTCCACGTGAAGAAGAGCGGGCCAAGGACCAGCGCACCCGCGAGAAACCCCATGTTCCACAGCGAGCGGGGCCAGTCCCATACCAGCGTGCCGGAACTCGGATCGGCAGTATCGAGACCCGATAGTGAGTTGACCTTGAAGGCCCCGCTGGCCGCCTCGCCTCGGATCGCGCTCATCAGTCCATTTCCTCTTCGGGGGGCGAAAGCTTGCGCTCGGCCGCAAGCGCCCGGGCCTCGGGGCAGAATGGGGTAAGAAAGGCATAAAGGCTGTTGGCAAGATTGTCGGCTGCGATCGAATAGATCACCTCCTGCCCACGCTTCTGACGATGAAGCAGCCCGGCATCGTGAAGGATGGCGATATGCTTGGAGATCGAGGGCATGGCCATATCGAACTTCGCCGCGATCTCGCCAACGGTCATCGGGCCACCCGACAGATGGTTGAGGATGCGGCGGCGCGGTGTCGATGCGAGGGCCTTGAATGCCTTTTCCATGCATACTTTCCTAAATAGGAAAATATGCAAGTCAAGATCGGGGGAGGCGGTTAGTAACTTCGCCCAAACCGATTGCCTGCTCAGCAGCCCCCCTTAAAACACCCCCGCCGTAAACCCGAGATACGCGCAGTAGGCCGCCACCAGCGCCGCGCCCTCCCAGCGGGACAGGCGCGCTCCGGTCCAGGCCAGCGCCATCACCGCCAGCGACACGCCGATCAGGATCGGCAGGTCGAAGCGCACCAGCGTTTCCGGCACCGGGGTCGGGGCAATCGCTCCGGTCACGCCGCCGATGAAGAACACGTTGTAGATGTTCGAGCCGAGCACGTTGCCCAGCGCCACTTCGGACTGCTTGCGGATCGCCGCCACCGCAGACGTGACGAGCTCGGGCAGCGAGGTGCCCACGGCCACGATGGTGAGGCCCACCAGCGTTTCCGACATTCCGAATTCGATGGCCAGGTCCACCGCGGCACCCACCAGAAGCGTGCCGCCCCCGACAATGCAGCCCAGCCCTGCCAGCAGGAAGAACAGCGACAGGCCCCAGCCCGCCGACTTGCCCTCTCCCGGCTTCAGCGCGGGGTCGATGCCCTCCAGCGCTTCCGCCTTCTCCATCGCGGCGCTGTGGCCGACGGCAGCCTTTTCCTGCCGGTAGGCCAGACAGAGATAGCCGAGCATCGCCGCGATCAGCACCACGCCTGCCAGTCTAACGAGCCCCGTGGTCATGCCGATGGCGAGCAGCGCGCAGGCGGCCAGCACGCCGACGCCGCCGTCGCGCCACAGCGTGCCCCGGGCGACGGCAATCGGCGCCAGAAGCGCCGCAACGCCGAGGATCAGCAGGCTGTTGGCGATGTTCGAGCCGACGATATTGCCCAGCGCGATGCCGGGCGAGCCGGAAAGCGCGGCCTGCAGGCTCGCGGCAAGCTCGGGCATCGAGGTGCCCATGCCCACGATGGTCAGGCCGATCATCAGCGGCGACACGCCCAGCTTGCCCGCGATGGCAACCGCGCCGCGAACCAGCAGCTCGCCGCCGATCACCAGCAGCACGAGGCCGCCCAGAAGCACAAGTATCGTCATGGCAGGAAGTCCTGCAGGACGCGCAGGCCCCCCAGCAGGGCGGCGGCGGCGGTCGCCTTGGCTGCCCGTGCATTGAGGATCTGCGCGCGGTTGAGCGCGACGACCAGGCGGTTGATATCCGCATGGTCGAAGGTTTCGTGCTTGCTCACCCGGCGCACACGCTTGCCGCTGGCGCGCAGCCAGAACCACGCGGAGAGCACGGCTGCCGCCACGATCAGCGCGTCGAGCAGATAGATCGCGAAATCGAGCACGCTATGCTTCGGGCCTGCCGACAGGACGCCGCACGGGAGCATCCGGCATGGGAACATGGGGTGGGAGGCGTAATGGCATGGGAGCGGACCGGGCTGCAAAGAGACTGCGTTCCGACATCACGCATGCGCCATGCGCATACGCCAGAGGGGCCCGGTAACACGCGCGAAAATACAGCGGCTGCCTGCCTCGCGCAACAGGTTTCGCCGCATGGGCAATCCCGGCGGCCGGGCAAGGCTTGACCTTCGCGCCCCGACGCTCGACGACCCCGCGCATGACCCAGCCCATCACCCTGTGGGGCCTGCCCCACTCGCTCTATACCGGCCGCGCCCGCGCCTATCTGCGCACGCAGGGCATCGCGTTTGTCGAGCGCCCGCCGACCGATCCCGATTTTGCGGAGCGCATCATGCCCGCGATCGGCCGCGCGATCATTCCGGTGGTCGAGTTGGCCGACGGCACCATCGTCCAGGACACGGTCGATATCATCGACCATTTCGAGGGGGAGGACAGCGCGCCCGTGCCCTACCCCGCCTACCCCGGCGACGCGCGGCTGCTGGCGCTGGCGCATCTGGTCGAGCTCTACGCCGTGGTCGGGCTGACGCGCCACGCGATGCACTACCGCTGGAGCTATCTGGCCGAGCAGGAGGCGTTCCTGCGCGATGCCTTCGCCACCGGCGGCGACGAAGCCCGCGCCGAGGCGACGATGGCGCGGATGCATTCCTACCTGCCGATGCTGGGCGTCGATCCCGCGACGATTCCGGCGATCGAGGAAAGCTTTTCCGAGCTGCTGGCGAATCTCGACGCGCATTTTGCGGCGTTCCCCTTCCTGCTGGGCGCCACGCCGAGCATTGCCGACTACGCTCTGTTCGGGCCGCTCTTCGCGCATCTCGGGCGCGATCCGGTGCCGCTGGCGATCATGCAGCGCGAGGCGCCGCGCGTGTTCCGCTGGGTCGAGCGGATGCATGCGCCCGGTCTCGATCTCGTGGACTTCGCGCAGCCCGCGCCCGACTTTCCCGATGGCGACCTGCCCGCCACGCTCCCGCCGCTGCTCACGCAGATCGCGCGCGAGCTGGTGCCGGACATGACCGACCGGCTGGCCTTCCTGCGCGACTACGTAGCCCGACATGGGCCGCAGCCGGGCGAGCCGGTGACCGACAAGCCGCACCGGCGCGTGATCGGGCAGGTCGAAACCTCGTTCCGCGGCGTCGCCTATACCGGCGGGGTTCAGCCCTATACCTTCTTCCTGTGGCAGCGGCTGATCGATGCGGGTCGCCACCCGGCGGCGAAGGCCCTCTTCGCCGAGCATGGCCTGACCGGGCTGGTCGACGTGGACCTGCCCGTGCGGGTCGAGCGGCGCGACAATATCGAGGTGTGGGGCAAGGTGTCCTAGGGCGCTTTCGCGAGCGTACCCGGCTCAGGCAGGCGCGCCGCCTATTCCGCCGCTTCGTTCAGCGTGTCGCCCGCTTCCCCGCAGTTGTGGACGGCATGCGGCGCATCCGCCGGTGCGCCCTCGCGCCGGTCCCGCCCGGCCTCGGCCAGATCCTTGCGCGCGACCATGTTGAGGTCCGCCGGGCCGAGCATGCGGCCATCATGGGCAAGAATCGCGACGGGGCCGATCGGCATGCGGTCGCGCTCGTCGACGATGACCGGGTCCATGCCGACGGAGTCCATGCCGTACTTGATGCCCCAGTGCCGCAGGGAGACCATCGCGGGCAGCAGGTCGAAGCCCTTTTCGGTCAGGCAGTATTCGACCCGGCGGCGGTCGGCCTCGTCCTGCACCCGGTCGAGGATGCCATGTTCGACGAGACGGCTGAGCCGGTTGGAAAGAATATTGCGGGCGATCCCCAGCTCGCTGAGGAATTCCTCGAAATGGTGGATGCCGTTGAAGCTGGCGCGCAGGATCATGAAGCTCCAGCGCTCGCCCATGACTTCCAGCGCGGCGGGCAACCCGCAGGCACTGAGCTCCTTCAACGGCTCGCGAACGTCTGTACCCATTGTCGGCCTCTCCAGGCGGGCAAGCCTACTCCACTTGCGCGCGGTCACAAAATTGAAACTGCATTTTTAGTTGCAACTTACAACTTACCTAGGTAGGTAGTGATTCGCAACCTAATCGTTGCCCCGCACCAGACCGACCCGAAAGGACTTCGACGTGACCCTTTTCAAGACCCCGCTTCGCCAGACCGCGATCGCCGGCATCGCCATGCTCACCACGGCCGTGACCTTCGGCGCCGCGCTCACCCCCGCACCCGCTCTGGCCCAGTCCGGCGCCTATTACCGCGCCACTCTGGAACAGCCGGTCGAGCGGCGGACCGAAATCATCCGCGGCGGCACCTTCATCTGCTCGGGCACCGTGTGCGTCGGCACCAAGGCCCGCTCGCGCCCGACCAATGTGTGCGAATCGCTGGCCCGCGAATTCGGCCCGGTCGCGTCCTTCTCGGTCGCGGGCACTGAGCTCGATGCCGACGACCTGGCCTCGTGCCGCGTCGATCAGGACGAGGCCTGACGCCTTCCCCGGGCCGGCTGCCCCCTCCCCACCGGCCCCACGAAAAAGCCCTCCGGCCCGATGGCCTGGAGGGCTTTTTTGCGCGCGCCGGGCACGTAAAGGAGGGCGCGCCACAGGTGCGGCGCGCCTCTCCCGAAATCAGATCGCGATGAGACCTGCCATCCGGGCGATCAGCCTTGGCGCGCCTTCATCCGCTTGTTGGTCTTGTTGATGACATAGGTCCGGCCGCGACGGCGAATCACGCGGTTGTCGCGGTGGCGCTTCTTGAGCGACTTGAGGCTGTTGCGAATCTTCATGGCACTACCCTGCGAGTAAACTGGTCTTTTCAAAAGAAATCGGCACCGGAAGACCATCTCCCGATGCCGCCATCATTGCGGTGCCATGTATGGTGCGCCGCCCGAAAGTCAAGCAAATCCCGTGCAAGGCGCTCGGCACGGATTGCATTCCTCGTGCGTTGCTCACAGCAGGATCGCCATTCGCATAGCAGGAGGCCCGCATGAAGGCCCGTATCCCGTTCATCTGTCTCGCCCTGCCGCTGGCGCTTGCCGCGTGCAGCACCACCCGCCCGGCCGGCCCGATCGAGGTTACCCGCTTCGTCGACGCCGATGCGCGTGCGAAGCTCGGCAATGCGCGGCTGTTCGTCGAAACAGCGCCGGGTTCGCCCGAACAGGGTCTCGCGCTCACCCCCTTCAAGGCCGCCGTCGCGCGCGAACTGGCGGCCTATGGCTATGCCGAGAGCGCGCGCGACGGCGCGGGCCAGACCGCCAGCATCAGCGTCGAGCGGTCGATGATCGACAGCGATGGGCGGCGCGGCCCGGTGAGCGTGGGCGCGGGCGGATCGACCGGCTCCTATGGCGGCGGCGTGGGCCTTGGCATCGGCATCAATCTGGGCGGCGGATCGGACGAGCGCGTGGTCACGCGGATGGAGGTGCGGCTGCGCGATGCATCCTCGGGCGAGGTTCTGTGGGAAGGCCGCGCGCGGCTCGACGCACCGGCCAAATCGCCGCTCGCCCAGGGCGAACCCGCCGCCAATGCGCTGGCGGAAGCCCTCTTCCGCGGCTTCCCCGGCAATAATGGCGAAACCATCGAAGTGGAGGTCAATCCTTGAGCAATATCGTCATCGACACAGCGTTCGACAGCGGCAGCATCGACGTGATGACCGTTCATCAGGCGAGCGCGATGCTGCGCCTGAAGCCGGACAAGGACAGCGAATTCAAGCAGTGGTTCCATTTTCGCATCGCCAATGCGGGCGGGCGCGAAGTGGTGCTCAAGATCGTCGGCCTCAACGACAGCGCCTATCCTGCGGGCTGGCCCGGATACCAGGCCTGCGTCTCCGAGGACCGCGACTTCTGGGGCCGTGCACCCTCGACCTTCGACAAGGACGAGGAAGGCGGCACGCTGACGATCCGCTATACGCCTTCGGGCGATCTCGTCTGGTTCGCCTATTTCGCGCCCTTCTCGATCGACCGGCATCACGACCTGATCGGCGAATGCGCCAGCGCCGAGGGCGTCTCTCACCGCAAGCTGGGCGAAACCTTCGACGGCCAGCCGCTCGATTGCCTCGAAATGGGCGAAGGCGATTGCCAGGTGTGGCTCTATGCGCGCCAGCATCCGGGCGAGAGCATGGCCGAATGGTGGATGGAAGGCGCGCTCCAGATCCTGTGCGATCCCGCCGAAACGCTGGGCCGTGCGCTGCGGCAGAAGTGCCGCTTCCACATCGTGCCCAACTGCAACCCCGATGGCAGTGCACGCGGCCACCTGCGGACCAACGCAAAGGGCGTCAATCTCAACCGCGAATGGGCCGATCCGAGCCCCGAACGCTCGCCCGAAGTGCTCGCGATCCGCAATGCGATGGATGAAACGGGCGTCCATTTCGCGATGGACGTCCATGGCGACGAGGCGATCGACGCGGTGTTCCTCGCCGGGTTCGAGGGCATCCCGAGCTGGAGCGACGAGCACGGCGAGCGCTTCTACCGCTACCAGCGGATTCTCGACCGGCGCTGCCCGGATTTCCAGACCGCCAAAGGCTATCCCAAGTCGGGCCCCGGCAAGGCCAACCTGACGATCAGCACCAATCAGGTGGCCGAGCGCTACGCCGCAACCGCGATGACGCTGGAAATGCCCTTCAAGGACAATGCGGACTATCCGGACGATCTGCAGGGCTGGAGCCCCGAGCGGTCCAAGGCGCTGGCGCGCGACTGCCTGGGCGCCCTGCTCGAATGGCTGGGGAGCGAGGACTAGTGCGATACCTCTTCAATCCGCTCGCCCTGAGCCTGTCGAAGGGCCGTCCTAGAAAAAGCAATCCTTCGACTGGCTCAGGATGAGCGGATGCGCGAGTTCGGCGCGCGAGCCCTAATCCAGATGCGCGGGTCCGAAGCCATGCGGCAGCAGGCTCGACAGGCGCAGCTCCATCACCTCGTCCGCGCCGACGCACAGGATCAGCGGGTCGGTTCCGCCGAGCTGGGCGATCTCGTTCAGCACCTGCCGGCACCGGCCGCACGGCGTGATGGGCGCGCCATCGCCCTTGTCCGCCGGGCCAACCACCGCGACCGCTTCCAGCCCGCCGCGACGCCCCTGCGCCAGCGCCTTGGCCACCGCCAGCGTCTCCGCGCACAGCGAGAGCCCGTAGCTTGCATTCTCGACATTGGTGCCGGTGACGATCGCACCGTCGGCAAAGCGTAGCGCCGCGCCCACGGGATAGTCCGAATAGGGGGCATAGGCGCCCTGCGCCGCTTCACGCGCCGCCGCGACAAGTTTCTCGGTCATGATGTCCTTCATGGTCTCACCACCGCCCAGGCGACGGGCTCGTCGCTCCCCGGGCCGTGATAGCTTTGGTTGGCGGTCCAGATCAGCCACGGGCGCCCGCCATAATCGGGCTCGAACCGGGTCCGCACCAGCCACAGGTTGCGTTCGATCCGGCCTGCGACTGCGTGCGCGGCCTCGAACTCGCGTGACAGCTTGAGGATCGCGGGTTTCCCCGCATGCGCCTCGATCTGGTTGGCGAGGATGGTCAGCTCGCTGCGCACCTGCCCGCTGGTGATTCGCTCGAGGCATTCCTCGCCCGTGTCGATCAGCGCGATGGCGGGCGGGAGAAGCGCATCGTCGCGCGGAACGATGGTGACGAAATTGGCCGATTGCCCGTCGGCAGGCACGCACGGATCGAAGCGGTGGACCGCGCCCACTTCCAGCCCGGCCTTGCGGGCGGCAGCCAGCTGGCTGGTGAAATCCGCCGCCTGTTCGCCTTCCCCGGCCGTTGCGGGAAGGTAGACGAAGTCCGCGCCACTGCCTTTGAGGACCACGAAGCTGACCTCGCCCGGACTGGCGGAAAGGTCCGCCCCCTGCTCGGGATATTCGCTTTCGGCGGGGCGCCATTGCCTGAGATCGGCCCACAGCCAGAATCCTGCGCCCAGCGGAGCGATGATCAGCACCGCCAGCAGCAGCTTGAGCCACAGGGGGCGTTTCGTCCTTCTCGCCACAGTCTCAGCCCCGGATATGCAGCACGCAGATCAGCGTGAAGAGCCGCCGCGCAGTGGCGAAATCGGTTTCCACCTTGCCCTCCAGCCGCTCGACCAGCAGTTCCGCAGCGCGGTTGTGGACGCCGCGCCGGGCCATGTCGATCGTCTCGATCTCGGCCGGGGTCGCCTTGCGGATCGCCTGGTAATAGCTGTCGCAGATGGCGAAATAGTCGCGGATCGAGCGGCGGAAGCGGGCGAGCCCCAGCAGGATCGTCTCCAGCTCCTCGCCCTGCTCGGTCGCGATATCGAGCGCCAGCCGGTCGTCGCGCACCGACAGCGAAAGGTGATAGGGCCCGGTCGCGCCCTTTTCCGCCGAGCGCACGGGCTTGAAGGTGTTTTCCTCGATCAGGTCGAAGATCGCCACGCGCCGCTCCTGCTCGACATCGGCATTGCGCCAGAGGATCGTCGAATCGTCGAGATCGATTTTGGAGATGCGATGGTCGGCCATGGGGTGCCCGGTTGCCTTCGCAGAATTGCACGGTGCGCGGCAAGACCTGTCGCGCTTGTTCTCGCTATTCACAGGCAGGCAAAACTTTTGCGCAACAAAGCGAGTTGCGGGTCCGGCCCGGTTCGCACATTGATCGCCGAATGTCCGAAGAGAGCCTGCTCCTCAAATCGCCCGATTCCGATGCCGACACGCATGGCGGCCGCGCCCTGCCGTCCAACGTGGAGGCCGAAGCCGCCTTTCTCGGCGCGATCCTGATCGACAATTCGGTCTACGAGGAGCTGGCCAACCCGCTGCGGCCCGAACATTTCTTCGTGCCCGCGCACCGGCTGATCATGGACCGATTCCTGACCATGCTGGAACGCGGCGCGACCGCGAGCCCGGTGACGCTCAAGCCCTATTTCGAGGGCAACGAGCATCTCGAACAGCTCGGCGGGACGACCTATCTCGCGCGGCTCACCGCCGACGGGCACGGGCTTCTCGCCGCACGCCAGCTGGCCGAACAGATCTACGATCTGGCGCTGCTGCGCGAACTGGTGACCGTGGGCCGGACGCTGGTGTCCGATGCGCTCGACACGTCCGAAACGGTCGAGCCGCTGAAGCAGATCGAAACCGCCGAGGCCGCGCTCTACGAGATCGCGGAGGGCACCAACCTCGGCTCCGACGCGAGCACCTTCAAGGATGCGGCGGTCACTGCGCTCAAGCTGGCGCAGAAGGCGATGAATTCGGACCGCGGCCTGTCGGGCCGCACCACCGGGCTCTCCACGATCGACGAGAAGACCGCCGGCCTGCACAATTCGGACCTTATCATCCTTGCCGGCCGTCCGGGCATGGGCAAGACCTCGCTCGCCACCAATATCGCCTTCAACACCGCGCACGAATATCTGAAGCAGCAGCGCGAGGGCGGCCCCGACAAGGGCGGCGCGCCGGTCGCTTTCTTCAGCCTGGAAATGAGCGCGGACCAGCTCGCCACGCGTATCCTGGCCGAGCAGGCGGAGATTTCCTCGGAAAACCTGCGCTCGGGCGATATCGGGCGCGACGAGTTCACCCGCCTGTCCGAAGCCAGCCAGCGGCTCGCCGACCTGCCGCTCTATATCGACGATACGCCCGCGCTCACCATCGATGCGCTGCGGATGCGCGCGCGGCGGCTGAAGCGGAAGAACAAGATCGGCCTCGTCGTGGTCGACTACCTGCAGCTGTTGCAGGGCTCGTCGCGCAGCAAGGACAACCGCGTCAACGAGATTTCGGAAATCAGTCGCGGGCTCAAGACCATGGCCAAGGAACTGGAGGTTCCGGTGATCGCGCTCTCGCAGCTCAGCCGTGCGGTCGAACAGCGCGAGGACAAGAAGCCGCAGCTGGCCGACCTGCGCGAATCGGGCTCGATCGAGCAGGATGCGGACATGGTCTGGTTCATCTACCGCGCCGAATATTATCACAAGGCGCAGATGCCCAACGTGCCCGACGGCTCCGAATCGCCCGAAGACGCGCAGAAATACCAAGACTGGATGGAAGAGCATCAGCGGCTGGTGAACAAGGCGCTGCTGATCGTCGCCAAGCAGCGCCACGGTTCGACCGGCAACGTGCCGCTCCATTTCCAGAGCGAATACACCAAGTTCACCAGCCCCGAGTTCCGCGACTATTCGAGCTACGACGAAGGCTAGGCGCGCGTGCGGCAACGCGGCTTTTTGTTGAAAATCGGGCGCGATGCCTATATAGGGCGCGCTTGATCCCGAAATTACAGCTTGCATGGAGTGCCCCGCACTATGGCGCGCGTTACCGTTGAAGATTGCGTCGACAAGGTTCCCAACCGCTTCGATCTCGTCCTGCTCGCCGCCGAGCGTGCGCGCGAAATCTCGGGCGGGGCGGAGATCACGGTCGATCGCGATCGCGACAAGAACCCGGTCGTCGCGCTGCGCGAGATCGCCGAGCAGACCGTCAAGCCCAAGGATCTTCACGAAAGCATGGTGACCAACCTGCAGAAGATCCTGCCCGACGACGACGACGAGGTCGATGAAGTCGGCTCGCTGAGCCAGTCGGCCGAAGCGCTGCGGGTAACCGCCGCGACCCCGACCCGCTCTACCTCGGTGGGCGGCGACTACGACGGCTGATCGTTCTTCGCACGATATCAATGCACTATTCGACGGGGCGGGCCTTTCCAGGGTTCCGCCCCGTTTCGATTCGGGCTCCGAAGGCCCGGAAATCCAAGGCTTCCCGAAGGTCTCAATCGGTGCGAATGTAACGAAACCGCAACATTAGCACGCGCTCTTTCGTGCGTGAGGAGGCGAGCGGCATGGCAGTGGTAGCGGTCTACAGCGTCAAGGGCGGGGTCGGGAAGACGACGCTTGCCGCCAACCTTGCATGGTGCGCCGCGATCCATTCCAGCCGCCGCACGCTGTTGTGGGATCTCGATGCCGCCGGGGGTGCGGGCTTCCTGCTGGGTGTCGATCCGAGGAAGAAGAAGCGCGCGCAAAGCGTCATCAGCAAGGAACGCGACCCCGCCAAGCTCATCAAGAGCACCGCCTACCCCCGGCTCGACCTGCTGCCGGCGGACGAATCGATCCGCGCACTCGACGTGCAACTGGCCGAGATCGGCAAGAAGAACCGCATCGCCAAGCTCACCGCCGACTTGATGAAGGATTACGACCGGCTGGTGCTCGACTGCCCGCCGGTGCTCAACGAGCTGTCGAGCCAGGTGATGCGCGCAGCCGACCTGATCCTGGTGCCGATCCCGCCCTCGCCGCTCTCCGCCCGCGCGCTCGAGATCGTGCGCGAGGAGGTGGGCGCGGAAGGCAAGAAGGCCCCGCCGATCATGCCCGTCTTCTCGATGGTCGACCGGCGCCGCACGCTGCACCGCGAAGCGCTTGCCGAGCACCCCGACTGGCCGGTGATCCCCGCCGCCAGTGCGATCGAACAATGCGCCACACGGCAGGCCCCGGTCGGGGTCTTCGCACCGCGCAGCCCCGCGACAGCTGCGTTCAAGAAATTGTGGACCGGCGTGGAGCGCAAGCTGGCGAAGGGCTAGCCGGGGGTCGGGGGTGGAGGCCCTCCTCCCCGGATGGGCTGGCCTTGGCGCGCCGTCGCGCTATGGTCCGGCCCATGCCCGACCCTGCCTCGCCAGCCCCGGAACCGGCCGGACGACTATCGACCAGATGGCTCCGGGCCGGACGGCTCCACGCCGGAGCCCCTGCCGATCCGGTGCTGCGCGCGCTTGCCGTCTTCGTCGCTGGAATGATGCTGCTCCTTGCCATCGATCTCGGCAGCGAACCGACCGGACACCTCGGGCAGGATCGCGCCATCGAGCGGGCGCTGGCGGCGAGCGACAAGGCCTTGAGGAGAGTAACCTATCCAGAGGAGGGGCCGGGCGAAGGGGCAGGGGACGAACCGGCCGCTGCGGCCGAACGCCGCGAACGCGCGCAATCGACGGCCTTCTTCCTCGAACAGGCCAATCTTGCCTGGCGGCGCGCCGAGGACCGTGCCGGAGAGCGCGGAATCGCAACCGAGCAAGGCAGCGCGGCCATGCTCCACTTCTTCGGCAAGGTCTGGCCGCTGGGCTGGTTTCTCCTTGCGCTGGGAGCCTTCGCGGCGCGGGTGGCATGCCCTTCGGCCCATGGCCGACATCCATACTGGGCGCTGCTCTATGCGGCCACCAGCATCGGCATCGCGGGCGGGCTCATTGCGCTGGCGCTGGGCGTCTACGGCCTCGGCGCGCCCGCCCCTGTCGCGCTCGCCCCGCTGGTGAGCGCGATCGTGGTCCTCAATGCATGGCTGCTGCACAAGTTCGGGCGGCTCGACCGCGCGGCGACACTGCTGCGCCTCGCCCCGATCCTGGTGGTGCTGACCGTGGGCCTGCTGGTGACGCACGAGCTGATGGTCAGGCTCGCCCTTCTTCCGTGATAGGCGCAAGGGGAAAGGACCGGCTAGCGTCTCGACCCGTCGCACGCGCCTGCTAGAACGGAACGAGGGGGTACCGGAGAATGAGCGACTTTCCCGAGGCAATCGGAACCGCGAGCGAGGGCGGGCTCTTCGCGCGCGCGATCTCGCGTCGGCAGGGCGGGGCCAAGCTCGACGAAACGGGGCATTTCGAGGAAGGCGCCTGCCTCAATTGCGGGACCGAGCTGGTCGGCGATTACTGCCACACCTGCGGGCAGAAGGCACACCTGCACCGCACGCTGTCCGCCGTCGGCCACGATCTGGTCCACGGGGTGCTGCACCTCGACGGCAAGCTGTGGAAGACGCTGCCGATGCTGGCGTGGCGACCGGGCGAGCTGACGCGCAAATATGTCGACGGGCAGCGGGCCGACTTCGTCTCGCCGATGGCGATGTTCCTGTTCAGCGTCTTCCTGATGTTCGCGGTTTTTCAGGCGCTGGGAATCACTGCCCCGACCGACCTCGGAAGCCCGCTCGCCAAGAGCGAGGCGCAGGCCCTCGAAGCGAAGGCCGGGTTCGAGAGCAGGCTGGCGACGCTCGAGCCGGACCAGGCCGGGGAGCGGGCCGAGCTGGAAGAGAAGATCGCAGGAATCGATACCGCGATCGAGGCGATCCGGAAGGGCGAGGATTTCTCTTACGAAAACGCCACCGGCGGACGCACTTACCAGTCGGTCAGGCTGACCGGGATCGATTCGATCGACAACGGGCTGGTCAAGAAATGGCGCAAGCACCCGGAGCTGATGCTCTACAAGCTGCAGGCGAACAGCTACAAGTTCAGCTGGCTGCTGATCCCGCTATCGCTGCCCTTCGTGTGGATCCTGTTCGCCTGGAAGCGGCGGTTCAAGGCCTACGACCACGCCATCTTCGTGACCTACTCTCTGGCGTTCATGTCGCTGATGTTCATCACGCTGTCGCTGCTGGGCACAATCGGCTTTCCCATGCCGCTGCTCGCGACCGCCGCGGTGATCGTCCCGCCGGTGCACATCTACCGCCAGCTGCGGCGGACCTACGAGCTCTCGCGCTTCGGCGCGCTGTGGCGCACCTGGATCCTGCTCTGGTTCGTCCTCTTCATCCTGACGATCTTCCTGCAGATCCTGCTGCTGCTCGGCGCGTTCTGAGCGCGCCGCGCGCAGCGCGGATCAATCGGTCCCGTCGAGCTCGCCGTCGTTCGGCGGAGCGTTCTCACGCTTTTCGGCGACTTCGTCGCGCAGCTCGGCAGCCCCTTCGCTGACCTTGTCCGCCGCGACGACGGTCGCCTCCTCCAGCTTCTCGCCGACGACTTCGGCATTGGCGGCAGTGTCCTCGGCGGCACCTTCGGCGAAGGCCTTGCCGTCTTCCTTGGTCTGCTCGGAGCAAGCGGCCAAGCCCAGCGAAACGGCGCCAAGCGTAAGCAGCAGGGTGGCAGTCGGACGTTTCATCGCAGATACTCCCTCGGGAAACCTGGGTATGTTAACCATCGCAAGCCGATTGCGGTTCCCCGTCAGGCTCCCTGCGGGGCCGTGCCGCCTTCACCACCGAAGCGTTTGCCGGCCTTGGGCACCGCCGATCCGCTGATCGCGCGCGGCTTGGCCGGGCCGCTCGGTTCGTCGGGCCGGTCGAGCTTGCCGTCCTTCAGCAGCTGGTCGATCTCGTCGCCGGTCAGCGTCTCGAATTCGAGCATCGCCTGGGCAAGCAGGTGGAGCTGGTCTTCCTTCTCGGTCAGCACGTCGGTTGCCCGCTTGTGCGCCTTTTCGACCAGTTCCTTGATCTCCGCGTCGATCATCTTGTTGGTCTCGTTCGAGCCCATCGTGCGCGCGGTCTGCCCCATGCCGAGATAGCCTTCCTGGCTTTCCTCGTACTGCAGCGGGCCGAGCTTCTCGCTCATGCCCCACTTGGTGACCATGTTGCGCGCCAGCGAGGTGGCGTACTGGATGTCCGACGAAGCGCCGGAGCTGACCTTGTCGTGCCCGAAGATGATCTCTTCCGCCACGCGCCCACCCATCGCGACGGCGAGGTCGGCATGCATCTTGTCGCGATGATACGAGTAATTGTCCCGCTCGGGCAGGCGCATCACCATGCCCAGCGCGCGGCCGCGCGGGATGATCGTCGCCTTGTGGATCGGGTCCGATGCCGGCTCGTTCAGCGACACCAGCGCATGGCCGGCCTCGTGATAGGCGGTCATCTTCTTCTCGTCCTCGGTCATGACCATACTACGGCGTTCGGCGCCCATCATGACCTTGTCCTTGGCGTCCTCGAATTCCTGCATGGCGACGAGACGCTTGTTACGACGCGCGGCCAGGAGCGCCGCCTCGTTAACGAGATTGGCAAGGTCGGCGCCCGAGAAACCGGGCGTACCCCTGGCGATCGTGCGGGGGTTCACATCCGGCGCCAGCGGCACCTTCTTCATGTGCACGGCGAGGATCTTCTCGCGCCCGTCGATATCGGGGATCGGCACCACCACCTGGCGGTCGAACCGGCCCGGGCGCAGCAGCGCCGG
>MDTG01152431.1_pt1 | contig 46310 bp, 42 predicted proteins | sample 811421 | NCBI WGS metagenome assembly MDTG01 (sample SAMN05326645, study PRJNA326480) | marine metagenome | isolation source: seawater | place: Pacific Ocean: South East | collected 2011 | reverse complement strand
GAAGTCGCCGGCCTGATTGATCCAGGTCGGACCCGGCCGGATGTCGACCTGGAAGAACTTCGGCGGAATGGGCTGTCCGTTGGAGTCTTCGGCGGTGATGTAGCCGGTCCGGATACCGGGCGGATAGGTCACCAGCTGGGGCAGGTCGATCACGTAGTCGATGCCGTTCTGCCCGCAGGCCGCGCCCTGCGGCGTCAATGGCCCGACCTTCTGGCCGTCGAAATACAGCGTGGGATTCTGCAGCAGGCCGAACACGAAGGACGCGTGCGGAAGCCGGAGCTGAGGCACATTCTCCACCGTCAGCGACGCGCCATTGGTACCGGGAAAGCTCCACAGGGCCCCGAAGCGCAGGGCCGGCTGGCCCAGGAACGTGACCTCCTGGGTCGGTACGCCGGGCATGTACGGATCGGCCGGGATACCGGGCACCGCTGCCCCGCACTCCGGCAGGGGGACATCGATCGTTTCGTTCGGGTCGAAGGTAAGGTCGAAGTCGCCGTCGAGGTCGGACTTCAGCTTCCAGGTGTCGGTTTCGTAATCGAACTGGAAGTCGAACTGCTGGCCGGTGCAGACGCCGTTGTCGGGATTGATCAGCCCGAGATCGAGGTGCGTGGCGCTGATCCGTGCCGAGAACGTCGCTTTGCCCGGACCCTTGACCCGAGTGTTGATGTCGAGCTGGCTGGTGTCGTAGGCGAGCGCATCGAAGAACCAGTTCAGCCATGGCACTGCGTTGGCCTGCCAGTTGCCGTTGGCGTCGGTCAGGCCGCTGTTCAGCGTGATCGGGCAACCGGTGACCGGATTGGTGTGGGAGCCGATGGCGTGGGTGGCCTGCTGCACCGCGTCGACGTACTGGTTGGGGGCCGCATAGGCCGCCGACCACATCGGCTTCTGCAGCGTCGTGCCGGCCGCCCGGGTCCCGGGCAGGCCGTCTTCCTCGAAGTTCCAGCCCGGCGGCACGAAGAGCGTGTTGGCGAACACCGTGACCACCGCGGTTTCGACCGGCGAGTCGTCGCTCTGGTGGCGGACGTTGAAGCTCAGCGTCTGGACCTCGAACGGCTCGTACTCGATGACGACTGCCTGCAGGAACTGGCTATTGCCCGAACTCGGCAGCTTGTAGACCAGTCCCAGCTCGGTCGCTGGCCCGAATGCCACGTAGCCGAACCCGGATGCGAGGCTCGGCATCACGCCGGTTCCCTCGAAGTTGCCGGCGCCGTCGAACTCGATCGGAGCGAGATTCACCGGTACGAGGCGACCGTCGACCGCGCGCATTGCAACGGTCCATCGATAGTCCGATGGACTTCTGAACGAAGGCAGCTGGACCTTACCGCTGAAGGTGAACGTCTCCCCCGGCGACAGAGGCTCGCCGGGGCCCGAGAACGTGGTCAGCACGATTTCATCGTCGACCTCGGGCAGGCTTTGAAACGGTGTCGACGCGGTTGCCGCAATGCTGCCGCCGGCCGCCTGCTCGGCGCGTACCTGCACCGACCCGCCCAACGGATCGGGCCGGTCGGCGGGCACGACGAATGAAGCCCGGAAGGAACCGCCGGACTGCAGGACCGGACCCAGCACCGGTACGTCGTCGTAGTAGATCGTGACGCGGCCGGCGGCAATCGGACCGAACGTGGCGTCCACCAGGCGCCCCGGGGGGCCTTCCGCGGCAGACAGCGACAGCGCCGGCGGCGGCAGCAGCTCGATCGACGTCGATCCCTGGAGCACGCCGCGCACCAGGGCCTGCACCCGGTAACTGCCCGGCGTCACGGTCGGCAGGGTAATGCGGCCGAACAGGCGGCCGTCGTCGGCGGCGAACAACTCTCCGGATGGCGTGGAGGTACCGGTCACGGCGTCGACGAGCAGGAACTCGACCAACTCGGACCGGGGATACCCCTCGCCGCGCGCGATGATTTCGCTGCCGGGCATCGACGTCCCGGGCAGCGCCTCCAGCGTGGCGGCCTGCGCACCGCCGCAGACCAGCATCAGCAGCGCAAGGAAGAGACGGATTCTGGACGCGGTGATCGTGAAAGAACAGGCCATGGGATTGCTCCGGCAAAGAGAGGTTCTACCCTGTTCAATGCCGGTCCGGCCCGAGGCCGAACGGAGACTTGGTGATCAGCCGTCGTCCAGGCCCAGGTCGAGGTTGGGGGCCGAGTGGGTAATTGCGCCGACCGAAATGACATGCACCCCGGTTTCGGCGATGTCACCGACCGTTTCCAGATTCACGCCGCCGGAGGCTTCGAGCACGACGCTCGAGCCCGCAATCCGCTCGACGGCCGAACGCATGTCCGCCAGCGAAAAGTTGTCCAGCAGGATGCAGTCGGCACCCCCGTGCAGAGCATCGTCCAGTTGATCGAGCGTGTCGATCTCGATCGAAATCCGCGTCATGTGACCGGCGAAATCGCGCGCCCGTGCGAGCGCCTCCCCTACGCCGCCGCAAACCGCAACGTGGTTGTCCTTGATCAGTACTGCGTCGTCCAGGCCGAAGCGGTGGGATGCGCCGCCGCCGGCGGCAACGGCGGCCAGTTCTAGCGCGCGCAGGCCGGGCGTGGTCTTCCGGGTATGGGCGATGCGTGCACCGGTGCCGGCGACCGCATCCACGTAGGCGCGTGTCAGCGTCGCGATCCCGCTCAGGCGGCCGAGAAAATTCAGCGCGGTGCGTTCGGCGGTCAGAATGGCGCGAGCCGGTCCGGAAAGCGTGGCGATGCAATCACCGGCGGCGAGCTTCATCCCGTCTGCAACGCGCCAGTCGACGTCGATGCGCGCATCGACCTGGGCAAAGGCCTCTGCCGCCGCGGCGCGCCCGGCCAGCACGCCGGGTTTGCGCGCGCGTAGTTCGAATCGCGCGATTTCATCGGCGGGAATGGTCGCCTGCCCGGTGACGTCGCCGCGCCCCCCGAGGTCTTCGGCCAGCGCCAGCGCCACGATGTCTGGCACCGCCGCCGGGAGAATGTCGATCGTGTTCATGTCGTCTGCTCCGCTGCTGCTCATGCCGCGCCGCGCTTGCGCCTCTCGGAGGGCAGCATCTGCTCCAGCCGCTCGAGGTTGAGTTCGGTATGCGTGACCGGCGCGGTCTGGCCGGGAAAGTCGACGCGCGCGTGCGCCCCGCGGCTTTCTTCGCGCAACAGCGCACCGGCGGTGACGAAGCGGGCGGCGACCAGGGCGTCGGCCGGGCCGTGCTCGGCCGTCATTGCGCCGATGAGCTCGACCAGCGACTCGAGGCCCTCGGCGCTGCGTTCGACGCCGGCGTGGCGCGTCATCGCCTGGCGGAGTTCGCGCATCGGGCGCCCGGAAAGCGCCGGTTCGGGCTTTTCGGCCGGTCCCCTGGCGAGGTGCAGGTTGGATTCCGTGTCTCGGATTCTTCGAGCGGCGCGGCCGCCGGTGACCAGCGCGTCCAGCAGCGAATTGGACGCGAGCCGATTGGCCCCGTGAACGCCGGTGCAGCCGGCCTCGCCGATCACGTACAGGCCGGGGATCTCGCTGAAGCCGTCGCTGTCGGTGGCCACGCCGCCCATGTGGTAATGCTCGGCCGGCGCGACCGGAATCGGCTGGACGCGCGGGTCGATGCCCGCGGCCATGCAGGAGTCGAACACGGTCGGGAAGCGTCCGGGGAATTGTTCACCCACCGCGCCGACGGCATCGAGAAAAGCGCCTGAGCCGGATTGGACCTGCTGGTGCACGGCGCGTGCCACGACGTCGCGCGGCGCCAGTTCGGCGTCGGGGTGAAAATCCGACATGAACCGACGCCCGTGCCGGTCGACCAGCACCGCGCCGTCGCCGCGCAGCGCCTCGGTGGCCAGCGGCGCCGGGTCGCGGCCAATGTCGATCGCGGTCGGGTGGAACTGGACGAATTCCGGATCACGAATGAACGCACCCAGGCGCGCCGCCCAGGCCAGCGCCTGGCCGCGGTTGCCGGCCGGGTTGGTGGTGGTCGCGTAAAGCCCGCCCAGTCCGCCGGTGGCCACGACGCTGGCCCGGGCCGGAATTTCCTGCCGGTTGCCTGACGTGTCCTGAGCCAGCACGCCGCGGCAGCCATGGTTGCCGCGTTGCAGCAGTCCGCGGCCAAACCAGCCTTCGCGTATTTCGATATGGGTTGTCGCCCGGGCCGCGGCGGTCAGCGCATCCAGGATCGCCTGGCCGGCGCGGTCGCCGCCGACCCGCGCCACGCGGGCGCGGCTGTGCGCGGCTTCGCGCGACAGCGCCCAGCGCCCGTCGGCGAGGCGATCGAAGGAAACGCCAAGGTCTTCCAGTGCGCGTATCTCGTCGGGTGCGGCTTCGGCCAGCAGCCAGGCCGCGGCCTCGTCGGCGAGTCCGGCGCCGGCGGCAACGGTGTCCTCGGCATGCAGCGCCGGGCTGTCGTCTTCGCCCAGGGCCGCGGCAATCCCGCCCTGGGCCCAGCCGGTCGACGAATCGCCGCCCAGCGAATTGCCCGCCAGCAGCACCACCGGCAGCGGTGCGGCGTGCAGCGCGGTCCACAGGCCGGCGATTCCGGAGCCGACGATTACGACGGGTGCCTGGTGCATCGAAAATTCCCTGGTCAAGGCTCGGTCGGTGTTCAGACCGTCACGTAGTCCGCCGCGGCGACCGGCCGCCGGGTGTCGAATGCCGGCGGCTTGCCCGGCAGCGGAAGGTCGAGCATGGCCTGGACGCTTCTCCTCGCCCGGTCGGCGACGTCGGCATCCACCGTCACCTCGAACTGCAGCAGGCGCAGCGACTCGTAGACGCCGGCGAGCGTGATCCGCTTCATGTGCGGGCACAGGTTGCACGGGCGGATGAACCGCGTGCCCGGATTCTCGACCGAGACGTTGTCGCTCATCGAGCACTCGGTGATCAGGATCGCGGTCTTCGGCGAATGGTCGCGCACGAACGCCGCCATCGCGCCGGTGGATCCGGCGAAGTCGGCGGCTTTCAGCACGTCCGACGGACACTCCGGGTGCGTGATGATCATCGCGTCGGGATGCTCCTTGCGCAGCTGCTCGATCTCGTCGGCGGTGAAGCGCTCGTGTACTTCGCAGGCGCCCTTCCAGGTCAGGATGCGGATGTCGGTCTGGCTGGCGACGTTCTTTGCCAGGTATTCGTCGGGAATCATGACGACCGTGTCGGTGCCCCATTGGCGGGCCGCGGCCTCGACGACCTGGACCGCATTCGACGACGTGCAGCAGATATCGGACTCGGCCTTGACCTCGGCCGAGGTGTTGACGTAGGTGACGATCGGATAATCGGGGTAGGCCCGACGAATCCTGCGCACGTCGGCGCCGTTGATCGAGGCGGCCAGCGAGCACCCTGCGCGCAGGTCCGGAATCAGCACGGTCTTTTCCGGCGACAGGATCTTGGCCGTCTCGGCCATGAAGTGAACGCCGGCCTGGACGATCACGTCTGCGTCGGCCTGGGCGGCCAGCTGCGCCAGCTTGAGCGAATCGCCGGTCGCGTCGCCGACGCAGTGGAAGATCTCCGGTGTCATGTAGTTGTGCGCCAGGATCACCGCGTTGCGCTCGGCCTTGAGCCGGTTGATCGCGTCGATCAGCGGGGCATGCAGCGGCCACTCGGCCTCCGGGATCACGTCGGCGAGGCGTCCGAACAGGTGGTCGGTGCGCAAGCGAACGCCCGCGTCGAAGCGGAGCTCATCGGCGGCCGGCCAGTCGTGCCCGACGGAAGGTTGCGAGTTGGAAATCATGGCTTCGGTCAAATCTGGAGAAAAAGGCGGCGCGCGTGTCCTGGCTTGCCAACGCCGAGCGCGCTCTTTTTTACCTGCTCATTCTATATCGGGGCGATAAACGAGGATTCAAACGATGCGTTTGCTCACAGGCGCGCGTCCGGCGGCTCGAATCGCTACTTCGGCAGATTCCCGGCGAAACGAATGCAGGCCCGACCGGCAGTCTTGGCCAGGTAGACGGCGTCGTCGGCTTCCTTGATAAGGCTATCGAAGGACTGAGTGCACGGAGTCTGCGATGCTGCCCCGACACTGATGCTGCCGGACCAGATCGCGCCTCCGAGGTCAACCCGCAGGTCGGCCACCCGCCTGGCGACCTGATCGGCGACCCTCAAAGCCCCTTCACGGTCGGTATGTGGGCAGAGCACCAGGAACTCGTCGCCCCCGAGACGGAATACGAGGTCGTCCGTCCTCACCGATTCCTTGATGCAGCGGGCCAGTTCGACGAGAACCTTGTCTCCCGCGTCGTGTCCGTAATTGTCGTTGACCGACTTGAAATGGTCGGCATCGATCATGAGCGCCGCCAGCGCTTTGCCGAGGTCGCGGCACTCCATCCAAAGCGTCTCGAGCTGGATCATTGCATGGCGCTGATTCGAAAGGCCGGTCAGCGAATCCTCCAGGGATAGAGCCCGTAGACGCTCATTGGCTTGCGACAGATCGCGCGTGCGCTCGGCAACGCGTCGCTCCAGCGAGCGGTTCATCTCCAGAAGCGCCCGGTTGCGAGAAAAGATCTGGGCCAACAGACCGTTCAGCGTTCGTAGCAGCGGTTCGATGGCCGCGTCCTGCTTTCTTTCCTGCGCCTCGAATGCGGCGGCAGGGTCCATGCCCGATCGCACCGCGTCTATCTGCCGCGCCATGTTCTGATCCTGGCCCAGAATGTGGTAGCTGAGCCAATGCACCAGGTAATCGAGTGTCCGCGACGCAATATCCGTGGCTTGCGCGCTGTCGCCGCCCTTGAGCAGTTCGATATCGTGCAGGAATCTTCGATGACTGTCCGCATGCCTTTCGATATGCCGGGCATCGAGGCCGTTCGCGCGCATCATCGATTCTTCTTCCGAAAAATGATAATCGGCATAGTCGATCAATTCCCGGAACAGCGCGTCCAGTCCGGATTCGTCGATTTCATCGCGCTGCAGGTGGTCGCCGAGCGTGTTGATCAGGTCGACCAGGCGATGATGCTGTTCATCGACCGTGGAGAGATTCGTAACGAAGCTGCTGCTCCATTGAAAGGTCGTCATGCGAAACTCCCTGGCGAGTCCGGGTCCCCGGTGGCTGGTCTTTCTGCGACGATCCGGCTCGTTTTGGCGCACGGCCCGGGGCACTGTCGATTATTCTCGGTGGGCGCAAACGCACTCGACTTGATCCAGGACAATAAAGATGCCCCGATCGACCCTGCTGGCGACAGCCCGAATCCCCGATACCGAGACCGAACTGAAGCTGCACCAGCACGCCGACCGGTTCGCGATCTCGATTCCGGGGCGCGGCGAGTTGATGAACAGCCGCGTGCACGGCTCGGAGATCGCGCTCGCCGAAATGACCTGCCAGCGCGTCGCCGGGCGCGCTGCGCCGCGCCTGCTGATCGGCGGATTGGGCATGGGCTTCACCCTGGCTGCCGCGCTGGACGCGGTCGCCGCCGATGCCGAGGTCGTTGTTGCCGAACTGGTGCCCGAGGTCGTCGAATGGAATCGCGAGATCGTCGGCGATCCGTCGGGTCATCCGCTACGGGACCCAAGGGCCGAAGTGTTCGTGGGCGACGTCGCGCGCCTGCTGCGGGAAAGTGACGGTTGCTTCGACGCGGTCATGATGGACGTCGACAATGGACCTGAAGCCTTGATCCGACGCGAAAACGACTGGATCTACTCGCCCGCCGGCCTGGCCGCAACCTATCGCGCGCTGAAGGCCGGCGGCGTCTTGTCGGTCTGGTCGGCCTCGCCCGACCGGCGCTTCACCGGCAGGCTGGAAAAGGCCGGGTTCGAGGTCGATCTGCAAATGGTAAGGCCGCACCGAAAGGGGAAGGGGACACGCCACTACATCTGGTTTGCGGTGCGCCGCGCTTGAGGACGTTTTCGGCGCCCGGACGATGGCCGGCGAGCCGGCACGAACACCTGTAGTAACCAATCTCGAAAATCCAGTATGCTTCGCTCATGGTGGACATGGTGTGTTTACGGTGCGAGTCCAAGCGCCGGCTGCAGGCGACGGCCTGATGCCTGTGCGCATTGCGACGCGCAATGCAGGAACAGGATGAGACCTTTGCAGGCGCGACTGAAGAGTATCGGGATCATGCTCGACGAGGACATCGCGATCCTCGATCGACTGCAGCGTCGAACCCGCGATTACCCGGCCGGTTGCATCGTGCAACGCGAGAAGGGCCGAATGGAAGCCACCCGTATCGTCGTGACCGGCTGGGCGATACGTTTTCGAACGACGCCGGACGGTCACCGCCAGATCGTCAATTTCCTGTTGCCCGGCGACAGCATCGGGCTGTACGGAGCGTTGTTCGAGAAAAGCGACTCCGGCGTCGAATTGATCACCGATGCCACGCTTGCCGAATTCCCTTGCGCCGAACTCATGGACCTGTTTCGCGAATCGGCGCGCCTGGGCGCGGCACTTTGCTGGATCGGCGGCCAGGACGAACGTTTTCTGGAGCAGCAGATCCTGCGGATAGGCGCGCTGAATGCGACCAGCCGGATCGCGCACCTGCTGGTCGAACTTCAGCAGCGCATGCTGGCCGCAGGCGCGGCGCCGGCCGACGCGATGACGATGCCGATCACTCAGAAGCTGATCGCCGAGGCGCTGGGCATTTCTCATGTTCATGCCAATCGATGTTGCCGCAAGCTCGAGAAGCGCGGCCTGATCGAAACAGGCCAGCAAGGCCTGACGTTGCTCGAACCTACTGAACTGAAATCGATTTGCGGATACCAGTCCAGCGCCGGGCCGGCAACGGATCTGCCGGAGGCCTCCCTTCGGCGTCTCGGGAGATCCACGGGCTGATCGGAACGGCGCCTGCGACTGCAGGCCCTTCCTTCGTGCATGGACGGACGCATGCCCGGAACAGGCGGTTGTCCGGACGCAGAGGCATGTTCAGTCGTCGAATATGTTGGCGTAGAGACCGCTGTCGGTGCGGAACGCGTCGCCGCCGATGTAGCGATAGTGCAGGTCCAGGTCGCGAATCCGCTGCAGGTCCTGGCTGTCCAGTTCGAGACTCGCGCTGTCCATGTTCTTGCGGATGTGATCCGGGTTGGTCGACTTCGGGATCACCGCGGTATCGCGCGCCACTGCCCAGGCGATCAACACCTGTGCCGGGGTAGCATCGTGCTTTTCGGCGATGCTGCCAATCACGTCGTTGTCGAGCAGCGACGGTTCGTCTTCGCCCTTCATCGTTTCCGGCCGGTCGCTGCTGCCCAGCGGCGAATAGGCCGTGACCAGTATTCCGTGCTCGCGGCAATATGCGAGCAGTTCGTCCTGCTGCAGGTAGGGATGCAGCTCGACCTGGTTCATTTCCGGTCTTTCAGCGCCGCCGGCCGCGAGCGCGTCCAGCTTGTGCGTGCTGAAGTTCGAAACACCGGCATGCCGGGTCAGGCCCTTGTCGCGCATTTCCAGCATTGCACCCCATGTTTCGCCGATTGGGGCCTGGTCGGGCGTGAGGAAATCGGACTCGCTTTCCGGAAATCCCTCGAGGCCGGGCCGGAAGGCGACGGGCCAGTGGATCAGGTACAGATCCAGGTAGTCGAGCTTGAGGTCGGAAAGCGTCTTTTTCAGTGCCGGCTCGACATCGCCCTTCAGGTGCGCGTTGTTCCAGAGCTTGGATGTGATGTGCACATCCTCGCGCTTGATCTCGCCGCGGGAAAACACCCGCTGCAGGGCCTCGCCAACCTCGGCTTCGTTGCGGTAGATGGCGGCGCAGTCGATGTGCCGGTAGCCGGCGTCCAGCGCGGTCTCCACGGCGTGGCCGACTTCGCCCGGATCCGACTTCCAGGTGCCCAGGCCAATGATGTCTAGCGTGTCTCCGTTTCGGAATTCGAGTCTTTTCATGATCGATCCTGTCCTGTCTGGAGTTCGGTTCCCATTGTAACGCCGGCACCTGGAGCGGCCGGCAGCCTTCCCGCCGGGCCGCTGCCTGGATGGACCCAGGTCGGGAGCGGCGTTTATACTCGGCGCTTGTCCGAAATCAAGGGCCTGGAATGGCACAGCCACAACAAGAACAATGGAGCGGGCGCGTCGCCATCATCATCGCCGCGGTTTCAATGGCGGTCGGCACCGGCAACATCTGGCGCTTTCCGCGCGTGGCTGCCGAGTGGGGCGGCGGCGCTTTCCTGGTTGCAGTGACCGTCGCACTGCTGATCTGGGCGATCCCGCTGCTGATGTGCGAATTTCTCATGGGGTCCCGGAGCCGGCTCGGCAACATCGGCGCGTTTCGCGACTTCATGGGCCGCAAGCACACCTGGGCCGGCGGTTTCATGGTGGCCGTGACGCTGGGCATCATGTTCTATTACTCGGTGGTCGCCGGCTGGTGCATCCGCTACTTCGCCGTCGCGGCCACCGGCGGTCTGACATCGGACGCCACCGCCGTGGCCGGTGCGACCACGTTCGGCCAGGTCCAGTGGGACGCGTTCATCAACAATCCGGTCGAAACGGTCGGCTATCACGCGGCGGCTGTGGTATTCACGACCTTCGTGGTGTTCCAGGGCATCAAGGGCGGGCTGGAACGGGTGCTGAAGGTTTTCCTGGTGGCATTGCTGGCGATCATCGTGCTGCTGGCGGTCCGTGCCGTCCTGCTCCCGGGTTCGGCGGCCGGGCTGCGCTTCCTGTTCGTGCCCGACTGGTCCCAGCTCGCGCACTCGCGGGTGTGGCTGGAGGCCTTCACCCAGGCGGCCTGGTCCACCGGCGCCGGCTGGGGGCTGATGATGGTCTACGCGGTGTATTCGCGAAAGAACGAGGAAATCACGGTCAATTCCGGCATCGTGGCGTTTTCCGACGTACTGGTCGGCATGTTCGCCGCCGCGCTGGTGCTGGGCACATTGTTTGCAGTCGCACCGACGCCGGATATCGCCCAGCAGGCGCTGGACGCCGGCCACGTCGGGCTGACCTTCATCTACATCGTCGACCTGATCGCGACCATGCCCGGCGCCTGGATCATCTCGCCGCTGTTCTTCCTGGCCCTGGCCCTGGCAGGGGTCTCGTCGTTCATCGCGATGTTCGAGCTGGCCACCACCAACCTGATGAACTTCGGCTTCATGCGCCGCAACGCCGCCGTGCTGGTCGGCGTCGTGGCCTTCCTGTTCGGCATTCCTTCGGCGCTGTCGATCGAGTTCCTCAACAACCAGGACTGGGTCTGGGGTGTCGGCCTGCTGATCAGCGGTCTGCTGACCGCGCTGGCGATACTCAAGTACGGCGTCAACCGGGCGCGCGACGAGATCGACGCCAGCAGCGATATTCGCATCGGCGCCTGGTTCGCACTGACCGTGCGCGCGATCCCGGTGGTGTTCGTGGTGCTGTTCGGCTGGTGGATCTACCAGTCGGTGCGCGACAATCCCGAGACCTGGTGGAACCCGCTGGTGACCTACAGCACTGGCACCATGGTGCTGCAATGGGGCATCGTGCTGGTGGCGGTGCTTGCGCTCAACCGATTCTTTGCCGACCGGGTCAAGGACGGCCCCATGACGATTGCCAATAACGGCGGCGCGAGCAGCCGCGGGGGTAACGATGGACGGTGAACTGGTTTTCTGGATCTGTTTCTTTGTCGGTGGCTATTCGCTGGCCGTCGGAGCGCTGCTGCGCATCGCGCTGAAAAACGGCGGCGGCGACTGAAGCATTCAGCCGGTCGCCTGCTCGAGTTCGCGCTCCAGCCTCTCGGCTTCGTGGGTCCGCGGCTTGCTAAGGGGCGCCAGCAGTCGATAGACCACCGGGGTCAGGAACAGCGTGAATCCGGCGGCCAGGCCGAGCCCGCCGAACACCACCCAGCCGATCGCCGCGCGCGCTTCGGCGCCGGCGCCCGAGCCCAGAATCAGCGGCAGCCCGCCGAGTACGGTTGACATCATGGTCATCACGATCGGGCGCGCCCGAACCTGGGCCGCCTCGATCACGGCCTCGGTCACGTCCTTGCCGGCGTCGCGCATCTGGTCGGCGAATTCGACCAGCAGGATCGAGTTCTTGGCCATCAGCCCGATCAGCATTACCAGCCCGATCTGCGAGTAGATGTTCAGCGACGTGCCGGTCAGGAACAGTGCCAGGATGGCCGCGGCGATGCCGAACGGGACGACCAGCGTGACCACCAGCGCCGAGGTCGCGCTCTCGAACTGCGCGGCCAGCACCAGGAACACCACCAGCAGGGCAAGCGCGTAAGTGATAGCGACCTCGTTCGAAGTCTCGTCGAGCTCGGCCGCCTCGCCCAGCAACAGCAGGTTGATTCCCTCCGGCAGGGTTTCATCGGCCAGCGCGCGAACCGCATCGATTGCCTCGGCCAACGCCGTGCCCGGGGCCAGGTTGGCGTCGATCTCGATCGCCCGGCGTTGCTCCCTGCGGTCCAGCTGAGCGGCGATGCTGGTCTCGGAGATCGAGACCAGGCTGGACATCGGCACCAGGTTCCCAGCGGTCGATTTGACGTACAGGTTGGCCAGGTCGGATGGGTCGTCGACGGAACCGGTGACCGAATCCAGGCGAACGGGAATGGACTCGTCGCCGACGCTCAGCTCGGTGATCTCGTCGCCGTCGACCATCGCGCGCAACGCGATGGAAATTTCGTCCAGCGATACGCGCAGGTCGTTCGCGCGCTGGCGATCGATCCGGACCGAAAGCTCGGGCTGGGTCGGCTGGTACGAAATCCGTGTGCCGGACAGGAACGGGATCTCGGTTTCCATACGCTCGGAGAGCGTGCGCGCGGCCAGGTAGATGTCGTTGTAGTCGGGGCCCGTCAGTGCGATCTCCAGGCCGTCGCCGGCGTCTCCCAGGTCCAGGCTGTTCGGGTTCGATACGCCGACCCGGACGCCCGGCAGGCGCTCGAGTTCCGGCAGTACCGATTCGGCAATCTCGCGCTGGCTCCGGTCGCGCTGGCTCCACGGCACCAGCGGCACGGTGATCCGCACGCGGTTGACGTCGTAGCGTCCCACCAGCGTGTAGCGGTATTGTCCGTCGCCGGCGTCGATCACCGGCTGGATGATGGTCTCCATGCGGTCGGCCTGGCGCTGGCTGTAGCTCAGGCCTACGCCGTCCGGGCCGGAACCGTTGACGATCAGCACGCCGCGGTCCTCTGCAGGGATCAGCTCACGATCCAGCGTCCGGTAAAGACCGCCGGCCGCCGCGGCCAGCAGCACGGCGGCCGCGAGCGTGGTCCAGGGCCGGGCCAGTAACGCCTCGAGGGCACGCAGGTAGGCGCCGTTGAGCCGGTGTCCGAAGCCGACGAGCAGGCCGTGAAAACGCCCCGATCGGTCCTCGGACGGCAACCTGGAGGCCAGCGTCGGCACCAATGAAAGCGCGACGAACGACGATATGCCGACCGCGCAGGCCAGCACGATGCCGAATTCGCGAAACATCCGGCCGGCGGTGCTGGGCAGGAACGCAATCGGCACGAATACCGCGATCAGCGTGATCGTGGTCGCGAGCACGGCAAAGAACACCTGCCGGGTGCCGAGTACCGCCGCGGCGCGCGGCCCTAGCCCGAGGCTGCGCCGGCGCTGGATGTTCTCCAGCACCACGATCGCGTCGTCGACCACCAGCCCCGTGGCCAGCACGATGGCCAGCAGGGTCAGGATGTTGATCGAAAAGCCCAGCAGCCAGATCGAGGCCACGGTGCCGATCAATGCAACCGGAATCGTCACCGACGGTACCAGGGTTGCCCGTATCGATCCGGTGAACATGAACAACGTGGCGACGACGATGGCGACGGCGAGCGTCAGCGTGATCAGCACCTCGCGCACCGCGGCGCGGATGAAAACGGCGTTGTCGGTGGTAACGACGAATTCCAGTTCGTCGAATCTTCGATCAAGCTCGGCCAGCCGCTGCTGCACCGCGTCGGAAATCCGGATGGTGTTGGCCGAGGCCTGGCGGACCACGCCGAAGCCGATCACCGGCTGCCCGTTCAATCGCACCAGCGAGGTGGCGTCCTCTGGCCCGAAATACACGTTGGCCACGTCGCGAATACGGGTGGTGCCGGCAACGACGATCTCGCGAATCTGCTCTTCGGTCAGGGCCGAGGCGTCGGCCCGGATCAGCAGTTCCTGGGTGTCGGACTTGAAGCTGCCCACCGGGATGTCGAACGGCGCCTGCTGCAGTACCCGGGCCACGTCGGCGGCCGAGAGCCCGAAGCGCGCCAGCCGCGTCGGCTCGACCACCACGTGCAGCACGCGCTGCCGGTCGCCGAACAGCGGTACGTCGGCCACCCCGTCGATGGCGGTGAATTCCGGGATGATGTCGGTCTCGATGATTCGGGTCAACTCTTCCTCGCGCAGCCCGTTGCCGAGCACCGCCACGTCGACCACCGTCTCCGCGTCGCTTTCGGATTTCTGGACGTTGACCTCCTCGACGTCGTCGGGCAACTGGCGCTGCACCTGGGCGACCGCCTCGCGGACGTCGGACGCGGCCACGTCCAGGTCGGCGTCGGGACTGAATTCCACGCGGATGCGCGAGTTGTTTTCTTCGCTGGAAGATCGGATCGACTGAACCCCCGATACCCGCGCCACCGCACCTTCGAGAATCCGCGTGACCTCGGCGTCCATGGTCTCGGGCGACGCCCCGGGCAGGACCGCGTTGACCCCGACGACAGGCCTGTCCACATCGGGCAGTTCACGAACCTCCACGCCGCGGATAGCGGCGATGCCGGCCAATGCGATCAGCAGGTTCAGCACGACCACCAGTACCGGGCGCCGGATACCCAAGGCCGGCAGGCCGCCGACCTTTTCGTCGCCCAGCCGTTTCTGGATCGAGCTCATGGTCCTCGAGCCCGTGTCGCCTGCAGCGCGCTGTCGTCTTCGAGTTGGGCGGGATCGACCACTTCGACCGACCGGCCTTCGGACATTTTCTGCACGCCCTCGAGCACGACCCGGTCGCCGGGCGCCAGGTCGCCGCCCAGCAGCACGCTGCCGGCGGTGCGCTGGACCAGCGAGACCGGTTGCCTGCGGGCCCGGTCGTTCTCATCGATGACCCAGACATAGGCGCCGTCGCCACCCCACTGCAGCGCAAGTTCGGGCACGCTGACGAATTCGCGCCCGGTCAGATCGACTGCCACTTCGAAGCCCATGCCGGGCCGCCAGCGGTCTTCTGAATTATCGATGCGCGCCCGCGCAGTGAACGTGCGGGTTGCCGGATCGACACGGCTGTCGATGTCGACGACCGTGGCAGTGGTGGCGGGCGAACCCGCGTTCCACGGCGAGAGCCGGACCTGGTCGCCGATGTCGATCTGCCCCAGAAACGCCTCCGGGATTTCGAAGCGAACCAGCAGGGTCGAGCGGTCATCCAGCGTCGCGACCGGCGTCGTGATCGTGATCCGGTCGCCCGGGTCGATTTCGGTCAGTCCGATGATGCCGTCGAAAGGCGCCTCCAGCGTGCGGTCGTCCAGCGCCACCTGGGCTCGGTCGCGCGCGATGCGCGCCTGCTCGAGCGCGATTCGTGCAGCATCCATCTGGGTTTCGGTAAAGGCCGCGCTTTCGCCCGCGCGCTCGTAGCGTGCCCAGGTGCGCCGGGCGTCGGCCAGGTTGGCCTCGGCCAGCTCCAGCGCCAGGCGCTGGTCGCGGGCGTCCAGTTCGAGCAGTACCTGGCCCTGCCCGACGCGGTCGCCCGCCTCGAAACGAACTGCGACCACTTCTCCGGCGGAGGGCGCGAAAAGCGTGACCGAGCGCCTGGCTTCGGCACTGCCCACGGCTTCGACGCGCGTGCGTTCCACCGCAGCGACAGCTTCGGTCAGCGTGATCGTGGTGGGCGTGTCGGCCGGCCGGCCATCGTCTTCCCCGGGCCCGTTTCCGCTACCCCAAAGAATCCAGCCGGCAAGCGCAGCTGCGGCAAGCAGCAGGACAACGATCATGGTCTTGCGCATGGACGGTCCAGTCGTTGATCAAGGCCTTAGCCTAAAGCAACCGGATTGATCCCGCGTGATACGCGCCTGTCGGCGGTTTCGCTAATCGCTCGGATGGAGCTCGACGATGGCTTCGATCTCGACCGCGATATTCGACGGCAATGAGGCCATGCCGACCGCGCCGCGCGCGCCCTTGCCGGCCTCGCCGAAGGCCACCACCATCAGGTTGGAGAATCCGTTGACCACTTTCGGGTGGTCGGTGAAGTCCTCGGTGGCGTTGACCATGCCGAGGATGCGCACGAACTGCTTGACCCGCGACAGGTCGCCGGCCGCGGCCTTGATCGTGGCCAGCATGCACAGCCCGACCTTCTCGGCCGACGCCGCGCCTTGCTCGACGGTCAGGTCGCGGCCGACCTTGCCGGTGGTGAAATCGTTACCGCATTCGCCGTGGCCGGACAGGTACAGCACGTTCCCGACCTGGCGCGAGGTGACGTAGGTGGCGACCGGCGAGGTCGGCTGGGGCAGCGTGTGACCCGCCGCGGCCAGGCGCTGTTCCGGCGTTTCGGCGCTTGCAGCCGAGGCTGCGATCAGCATCAGCCCGGCAGCGAGCAAGGCGGTGTTGTTGAGCGGTTTGCAGAATGCGTTCATGGCGACTCTCTCTCGGTTCAGGGATGCGGCAGGCTGGATTGCCTGCTCCGGCAATCGATAGCATGCCTGATCCTGCCCGGCGGCGCACCCGGTGGTCAGGGGCGGACGTCGGGCGGCGGCAGCGGCTCTGCGAACGGCTGGATCCCCAGCGCACGGTGCAGCGCGGCCGGCTGGTACAGGCGTCGGCCCTTCAGCGTCATTGTCGTGTTGCGAATTGCGCCGATGTCGTCCAGCGGATTACCGTCCAGCGCGATCAGGTCGGCGGCGTAGCCGGGCGCGATCCGGCCGACGCTGTCGTCCATGCCGAGCACGTGCGCCGCGCCGGCGGTCGCGATGCGCAGGACGTCGGCGTTCGGAATCCCGGCTTCGACGTAAAGCTCGAGTTCGCGGTGCAGCGTGAAGCCGGGCAACGCATCGGTGCCCGGCACCAGCGGCACCCCGGCCTCGTGCAGCCTGCGGATCATGGCCAGCAGCGCCTGGGCCGAGGCGGCATAACGCGCGGCGTTGTCTTCGTTGATGTCCATCCGGCCGGCCAGCATGCCGCGCCGCACGTTCGTCGGCAGGTGATCGGCGATCGCGGCGTAGGACGGGCTGATCTCGCCGGTTCGGTGACGAAACATGTTGTCGAATATCGCCACGGTCGGGTCGACCACGATGTCCTCGGCGTCCAGCAGCGCGATGAATTCGGAGACTTCCGGCGAGCCCAGGTCCAGTCCGCCTGCGCCCTCGGCCACCAGGCTGAACCGCAGCGGCGTGCGGGTGTCGTCCTCGGGTCCGGCCAGGAAGTTCAGGAACAGCATGTTGATGTGCTGGATCTCGTCGAACCCGTCCCGGATGGCTTTGGCCGTGCTCATGCCCGATGGAACGTGACCGGAAAGCCGGATGCCGCGCCGGTGCATCTCGTCCGCCATCGGCGCCACCCATTCAGGCGCTATCGAAGAATAGATCTTGATATGGCGATAGCCTTGGGTATCGAGTTGCTCGATGTAGGCCATCGCCTCGTCCAGGCTGGTCGCGAGATTGTCGCTGGGCGCGGCGAATGGTCCCGCCGCGTCGATGAAACCCGCCCGGTAGACGGTCGGGCCCATCGCCCGGCCCTGCTCGAACTGCTCGATCACCGCCGTCAGGTCGTCGTGATCGTTGCCCAGGTCGCGCACGCTGGTTACGCCGGCGGCCAGGTGTAGCGGTCCGTCGTCGGCGCTGGTGTGCACGTGCATGTCCCAGAGCCCGGGCAGCAGCGTCTGGCCGTTTCCGTCGATGGTCGCGAGGCCTTTGCAGTCGATGCTGTCGTCGGCGCCCACCGCGGTGATCACGCCGTCCTCGATGCGAACGGTGCTCGCGGGCATTGTGCGTCCGCCATCGACATCGAGTACGGAGAAATTCTTCAGGCACAGTGCAGCCGGGGTCTGGTGGGTCAGTTCGGAGGCGAGTTGGCGGAAGTGCGCTTGCTCGGCAGCCCTTTGCCGCTGTGCAAGCGCAGGCAGCACATCGCGCCAGCCGGCGCGAGTCAGTCCCATCCCGCCCGACGAGATCGCGAACAGCTCGCGATCTTCATCCAGCCACACGTAGCCGGGGCCGAAGCCGAGCCCGAAAATCGCGAACAGATTCGCTTCGACCGACTGACTCTCGTGCTTTACCACCACCTCGGCAAGTTGTTCGACGCGGGCCGTTCCGCTCGGCCAGAGCCGAAGCGTGCGATCCGTCGCGGCCAGCAGGGCGCGCGCCAGCGCCGCGGTCTGCTCCGGCGTGGCGTCGTTGGCCAGGTAGAACGCATCCAGGCCGCCCTCGGCCCGGCCGGATTCCAGTTCGCTTTTCCAGCGCGCGCTGCCGTCTTCGAAAACGAAGCGCTCGTCGACGGGCGCGCCCATGTAGGCGCGGCCGTGAGTTTCGTAGAACTTGATCAGGCCGTCGGCGCCGACCCGGTAACGCTCGTCCAGCGAAGGGCCGCGGCCTCTGTCGTTGAACTCGAAATGGGCGCTTCGCTCGCCGTCATCGTGGATGACCAACTCCAGTCGTCCCGAGACTTTGCCCTGGGTCAGCCAGTCGTATTCGACGGTCTGCTCGGCCGCCGCCGTCGAACAGAAAAGGGCGAACAGGATGACGAACTGGACTGATCTCATATGGCTTGCTCCGGTTCCGAGTCGGTGTCTTCAATGCCGGAGCGAAGCATATCAGCCTGCCTCGAATCTGCCTTCGTCCACGTCGCGGAGGAATTTCACCAGGCCGGGAAAGAAGTGCGCCGGGTCGTCGTATTGCGATAGATGACTGCCGGTCGGGCAGTGCAGGTAGCGCCCCCGCTGTACCTGTCCGGCCATCCATTCCATGTGCTTCGGATCCATGGTGTCGTGGGCCGCACCGACGGTGAGCGTCGGAACCTCGATCTTCGGCAGGTCTGCCGAGCGGTTCCAGTCGCCCAGCGTTGCATTCGGCGTCATGCCGAACTCGCTGTAGCCCTGCATATGCACGTAGAGTTCCTTGTTGAGATGCTCGAACGTGCGCATGATCGAATTCGGCCACTCGTCCAACGGCATCCGCAGCACGTGCTCGGTGTAATGGTGCTGCATCAGCAGTTCCTCGTAGCGCGGGTTCTCGTAATCCTCTTCGGCTTCCAGGCGCTGGATCTCGGCGAACACTGCAGGATCCATCTGCGGGCCCAGCACTTCGCGCGCATAGCGGTTGTAGGCGTGCACGTCGGAAACCATATTGGAGATGATCAGCCCCTTGAGATGCTGCTGGTGCGCCAGGGCGTACTCGGTCGCGAGCATCCCGCCCCAGGACTGGCCGAACAGGAAGAAATTGTTCTTGTTCAGGCCCAGTGCCCTGCGAACCTGCTCGACCTCGTCGACGAAGTGCTCGATGGTCCACAGGTCGGGATCGTTGGGCTGGTCGCTGTAATGGGAGTCGAGCTGGTCGTAGTAGATGTACTCGATGCCCTCGGCCGGCAGGTAGCCGTCGAAGCATTCGTAAAGCTCGTGGGTGGCGCCTGGGCCACCGTGCAGCAGCAACAGTCGAATCTTCGGATTGTTGCCGACCCGCTTGACCCACACCGAGAACTCGCCTTTCGGCGTCGTGATCGGGATCCGGCGGATGCCGCCGGTAAGCTGGTCGGGTGCATCCGAGTAGTCGAGGTATTCCTTCAGGTCGGTCATGGCAGGCTCGTCCCGTGCATCATTCCACAAGTATTCGTCGGTATCGCCCGAAGCGCCCTCCGGACTTACTCGTCCTCGCCGGGGTCGTGCTTGTCGAACCAGCCGATGATGTTGTCGGTCTTTGCGATCAGGTGGCTGGGTCGCGCTGCGATCGAGTGCGAGGCGCCCGGTACGCGCACCAGCGCGGTGGGCACCTGGCGAAGCTTCAGGGCGCCGTAGAGCTGCTCGGCCTCCCAGGTGGGCGTGCGCCAGTCTTCCTCGCCGACCATGACCATCGTCGGCGTGGTGATGTTGCCGACCAGCGACAGCGGCGACAGGCGGAAGAAAAGATCCGGATCTTCCCAGGGCGTGGCGCGGAACCAGTGGCGCGTGACGAACACGCCGATGTCGGCGGCGGTCGCCATCGTCGCCCAGTTGATTACCGGCTTGATGCTGGCCGCTGCGGCGAAGCGGTCGGTCTTGCCGACCGCCCACGCGGTCAGGACGCCCCCGCCGGAGCCGCCCGTGATGAACAGCCGGTCGGGGTCGACGTAGTCGCGCTCGATCAGTGCGTCGACGACGCTCATCAGGTCGTCGTGGTCGTTGCCGGGATAGGCCCGATCGATCTGCTGGGCGAAGTCGTTGCCATAGCCGATCGAGCCGCGCGGGTTGGCGTAGACGGTCACGTAACCCTCGGCGGCGAAGCGCTGGATCTCGGCGGCAAAGCTCGGTCCGTACATCGCGAACGGTCCGCCGTGAATTTCGAGAATCATCGGGAAGCTGCCGTCGGCTTCGAAGCCGGGCGGCTTGGCGACCCATGCCTCGACGGTGCGGCCGTCGAAGCTCGATTCGACCTGTATTTCCTCGATTTCGGCCAGGTCGATATGACCCAGCGCGTCGTCGTTCAGGTCGGTCAGCACGCGGGGCTCGGAACGTCCTGCGATCACGGCGACGTCCGCGGGCCGATCCCAGTGCTGACGGGTGTAGGCGATCACCGGGGCGCGGCTGCCGCCGACGCTGAAGGATCCGGACGAGTAGGGCCGCCCGAGGCTGGTGCCGCCGACGTCTGCAGTCCGCTCGCGCACCGTGCCGTCCATGTCGACCTCGACCAGCGCGGTCTGGCCATTGACCTGCGCGAGCGCGAAGATGGTCTGGCCGCTGGCCGAAAAAACGGGATTCGCGATCGGGTGGTCGTAGTCGCCGGTCAGGTTGCGCGGCTCGGACCCGTCGGCATTCATGACGTACAGATTGTCCTGCTGATAAGCCAGCAGCTCGTCGTCGAAGCCGGTGTAGGCGATGCGCTCGCCGTTCGGAGAAACCGCAGGGTTGGCATCCGGCCCGTCGCGGCCGGTCAATGCCGTGCGCGAAGCATCGGCCAGCTCGACGGTGTAGATCTCGCTCTCGATCGGATCGAGCTCGGCGTCGGGCACGTCGTTGCCGACCACCAGCAAGGTGTCATCGTCCAACCAGGCCGGGTTAGAGAAATCGTTGTCGCCGTCGGTGATCTGCCGCGGCTCACCGCCTTGCGCGCCGACCACGAACACGTGCGTGGCGCCGTCGCGCAGCCAACCGCGGCCGTCGAAGCGAAAGGTCAGGTCGTCGAACACCCGGACAGGTTCCGCCCAGTCGGCGCCCCGGGGCGCCTTCGGCGGCGTGGCGAACGACGGCTTTTCGCCGGGCACGAACATCGCGAACGCCAGCTGCGAGCCGTCCGGCGACCATGTGAACTGGTTCGGGCTCTCGATGAATTGCGACACGGCGAAGTCGGCGCCGTCGTCCAGGTAGCGTATCCGGATCTCGGCGCCCTGCTCGCCGCTGGCGCGGTAGGCGATCCGCTCGCCGTCGGGCGACCAGCGAGGCGATGACACGTTGCCCTCGGTGATCAGCGGACGGTGGCGGCCGCTGTCGACGTCCAGCATCCACAACGACCCGCGCGGGCGGTCGGCGAGCTTGTCGTAGGCGGTCCGCACATAGACGATCCGCTCGCCGTCGGGCGAGACCTGCGGATCCGCGGCCCACTCGAGCGCGAACACGTCCATGGGTTCGAAGCGCCGGTAGTCGTCCGCGGTGGCCGACAGGGCGAACAGGGTGATAGCGGCGATGACCGCGTTAAGAATGGATTTCATGGCGAGTGTCCTCATCGAATTCGGCGAAAGTGTCAATCCCCGGAGTCTACCGGAACGGCGCTCGAGGCAGCGGCCGGCCTGGTGTTCAGCAATTTACTTCGGCTCGATGATCAGGAACACGCCGGTCGAATCCCCGACATTGATCACCTCGTGCCACTCGATGCCGTCGCTGGTAAAACTGCTGCCCTTCGGAACATCCACTTCGCGGGTGCCGTTCGCATCGGTAATCCGCATCCGCGCGCCGGAGACCGTGTAGCCGAAATGCCGGTCGTGATAGTGCCGCTCATGCCCGACGCCCGGAGGGAACGTGCATCGAAGAATCCTTTGGCGCCGGTCGTCGTGCAGCGTCTCGCAGACGGACGCACCCTCCCAGCCCGCTTCCAGTGGATCCGGGAGCCGAGGCGCGGTCGCGCAGCCGGCAAGGAATGCCAGGCTGGCCACGAAGGCGCAGGCAACGACCTTCCTCGAATTTCCGACTGACGCTGGTGAACGAAAATCAACTGACACGAGCAACCTTTGCTTCGAGCGTCGGATAGAAGTTCGTCGGGCAAGCTATGGCGAGAAACAACCGTTCAGCCATAGCTGAATACGTCGAGCTTGTTGCCGTCCAGGTCGCGGAAGTAGGCGGCGTAAAAGCCTTCGCCGCCCGCGGCACGCAGGCCGGGTGCGCCTTCGTCGGTGCCGCCGAGTTCGAGCGCCTTGTTGTAGATTCGGTCGACCTGGTCGCGTGAATCCGCGGCAATGCCGGCCATGACGCCGTTGCCCACCGTCGCCGGCTGGCCGTCATGCGGCGTCATGATGCAAAGCATCGGTTTATCCATGGCCGCGGCCCAGGCATAGCCGCGGTCGCCGAACTCCATCATGCGTGAAACGCCCATCTCGGCCAGCAATTCATCGTAGAACGACGCCGCACGGACCAGGTCGTTGGTCCCGAGAACGATATATCCAATCATTGAAATTTCCTTTAATTGATTGCAATTATTCCTGCACTCGATTATCCCGAGCGCATCGCCAGGACCGGCCGGCGAGACCGGTCCCGCTCCGTTCGTCACTCCGCCAGCGCAAGCTCCGCCTGCTCGCGCAGATAGTGCTGCAGCGCCGTGAGCTGGTTGTTCGTCAGGTGTGCGTAGCGCGGCATCCCGTTGGCCATCTTCGCGCCGTCCCGGACCACCGCGGCAAAGGCCTCTGCGGAACCGACGACCGCCGAGGCCCGCAGGTCCGGCGCCATGCCGCCCGACTTTGCGCCGGGACCATGACAGGAACCACAGCGGCCGTACTCATCGGCGCCCTGCACGGCGAGGTCCGCGTCAACGTCGAAGTGTTCGATGACGATTGGTCGGACAGCTTCCGGTGGCGACTGCGGCGGCAGGACCGTCTCACCTTCGAGTGAAAAAGTGACCAGTCGGCGCGTATGGCGGCCGTATGCCCAGCCATGTTCAACCTCGAGATTGCCGGCGATACCGGCCGCGCCGCCGCCCCACCCGACCAGCAGCGAAATGTATTGCACGCCGTCGACTTCAAAGGTGATCGGCGGAGCTGAAATGCCCAGGCCCAGGTTCTTGCGCCACAGCTCTTCGCCGGTTTTCGCGTCGTAGGCCACGAAGTCGCCGTCGGCGCGACCCTGGAACACGAGGCCGCCGGCGGTGGTCAGCGTGCCGGCGTTCCACTTGCCGGCCAGCGGCACCTCCCATTCGATGCTTCCGGTGGTCGGATCGATGGCCTGTAGCGAGCCCATGTAAGGGGCCTCTCCCTCCCCGAGGTCCAGACTGACGGCGGTGGTGTCGCCTTCGAAGCGCGACGACTCCCAGGTGGCCGGGTCGACGCCGTGGTCGAAAAATTCAATCGAGAAGTGCAGCGCCGGAACGTAGGCAAGCCCGGTCACCGGGTTGTAGGACATGGCATGCCAGCTGTGTGCGCCCCACGGCGACGGTGCGACCCGCACCGGTCCACCGTCCTCGTAGCGTTGACCCGGCATTTCGACCGGCCGCCCGGTCTCCAGGTCGACGTGCGACGCCCACGTGACTTTGGAGAAGGGTTCGGCGACCAGCACCTTTCCGGTCTCGCGGTCGATGGTGTAGAAGAACCCGTTCTTCGGCGCATGCATCAGCGCCTTGACCGTGCGGTCGCCCATTTCCAGGTCGGCGAGCACGATGTCCATGTTGGAGTTGTAGTCCCAGGTTTCGCCTGGCGTGGTCTGGTAGTGCCACTTGTACTCGCCGGTATCGGGATCCAGTGCCACGATGGAGCACAGGAACAGGTTGTCGCCGCCTTCCGGGCTGCGCACCTTGCGGTTCCACGGCGCGCCGTTGCCGGTGCCGACGTAGAGGGTGTCGAGTTCGGGGTCGTAGGTGAAGCCGTGCCAGGCGTTGCCGCCGCCGCCGAACTTCCACCACTCACCAGTCCAGGTCTCGGCGGCCATGCGCATGGCGTCGTTCTCGAAGCCGTCGGCGGGGTTGCCCGGAACGATCCAGAACCGCCAGGCCTGCTCGCCGGTTTCGGCGTCGTAAGCGGTGACGTAGCCGCGATTCGGACCGTTCTCGGTGCCGCCGTTGCCGACCAGCACCTTGCCCTTGAAGATCTTCGGCGCGCCGGTGATGTACATCGGTTCCTCGGCGGGGAAGGTCCTGACGCTCCAGAGTTCCTCGCCGGTGGCCCGGTCGACGGCGATGAGCCGGCCGTCCCACGTCGCGACATAGAGCTTGTCCTTCCACAGTCCGATGCCGCGATTGTGCTCCCAGCCCGCGCGCAGGTCGGTACCCGTTTCTTCGGCCACTCTCGGGTCATACATCCACAGCTGCTTGCGCGTGCGCAGGTCGACCGCGTGGACCCGATTCATGCTCTCGTTGAAGTAGATGACCCCGTCGACGACCAGCGGCGTCCCCACCAGCCCCCGCGCATTCGGAATATCGAGGTACCAGTCCACCCCCAGTTCGGTGACGCTGTCGCGGTCGATCTGGTCCAGCGGGCTGAAGCGCTGCTCGCTGTAGGTCCGGCCGAAGGCCAGCCAGTTTTCGCCGGCGGTCTCGTCAGCCATCGATGCGTCGTCGATGATGGAACTCTTCTCGACCGGCGGCACGGACGCGGCCGGCGCCACCGCAGCCGTTTCGACGGCCTGGTCCGAACAGCCTCCAAGCAAGAAAGATGCCGCCACCGCCGCGAGCAGGATCCGCGGCGATATGCCGAGCATCAGCGCCTTGGCGTTTTCCGATAGCCCATTGGGTTCTGTTGCATTCATCATCAGTTCCTCTTGTTGCCGGTCGGCGCGAGCTTCACCAGTGCGTCGCCAAGGCCGGTGAGGTAGATCGGGCCTCCCTCGGTGGTCAGGATCATGCCGGTGAAAAGCCCCGGCAGCGGCGCCCACATGTCCGGGCCGAATAGTGCCAGGCGCGACTCGCCGCTTTGGGTGCGGCGCTGCCATTCGACCATGAGCCGATCATGGTCTTCCGTTTGCGGATGGAAAGCCGTCGACCATGCGCCGGATTCGGGGTCGACGACCAGCAGCGCATTGGCGATCGGGGAGGCAACCCAGAGACGGCCCGAGGCATCGAGTTCGATGTTATCCGGGGTCGGCAATTCAGCCACCACGCGGCCTTCGGACAAGCTGCCGGAGGCGACCGAAAGCTTGTAACCGACGATCCGGTTGGCCATGGTCTCGGCGACATAGATCTCACCGCGTGCCTCGTTGATCGCCACGCCGTTGCCGTAGGTCAGGCCGGACAGCTTGAGCTCGGCCGCCGATGGTGTGCTGCCATCGGCCGGCGGCGGCAGGCGAAACAGCGCGCCGTCGAGAGATCCCTCATCGACCGCCGCGAACATCCGGGCTTCGGAATCGGGACCGGCGCGGTTGCGGGTCGACTGGGTAAACCAGATCGCGCCGCTGCTGTCGCGCCGGGCCGAATTGGCGCCGAATTCATGCTGGTGAATTCGAACCACCTGCTCGGTTTTTGTGTTGATGCGGTAGATGGCCCCGGTCAGGATGTCGGCCACCAGCACGTGGATGCCGTCGGGCTCCATGGCCACGCCGTTCGGGCCGGCACTTTTTGAAGGCGGCTCGTGGATGTATCCGGCCGACGCGAAATCGCCGAACGGTCGCTTCGCGCCTTCCGGATCCAGCGCCACCAGGCCATGGACCTGATCGGCAATCAGCAGCGTGCCGTCGTCGAGCATGACGCCGTCTTCGGGCCGCACCAGCGAGCGATCGGCCGGCACCAGGGCGGCTTGCTCGTAGGCGTTTCCGAGCTTCTGCGAACCCGCGCTGGCGGCGCCGGAGGAATCGCTCATCGTCGCCACCAATGCGGCGGTGTCCGTGTACTGCTGAAACGCGACAAGCTTGCCATCGCTCACCGTCCATGAATGCACGAACGGAATATCGATCGTCTTGCCGGTGGCTTTCCAGGTTTCGTTGTAGCGGCCGAAGACCACGACGCGATCCCCATCGATGACGTATTCATGCGGCGTGACGCTGATGTCTTCCCATTCGCTGACCAGGCGTGACATCAGACCGGACATCACGGCCTCGGGTCCGATGTAGGGGTTCAGGTCGGCATAGGGATTGCCCTCGGCCTCGTTCCAGACGATATCCGGCGACATCAGTCCGGCGAAGGTCTCCATGTCGCCCTGGGCGAACGCGCTATAGACGGTCTCGGCAACCGTTCGGGGATCCGACGCGTGCGCGGCTTCGGAATGAATGCTGAAACCCGTGATCAGGGCGGCAAGGACAAGGGACAATTGCTTCATGGCTGGTTTCCTGGTGTGATTGGGCGCGCGTGCAGAATCCGCGGCATCAGATGGTCAGCGTGTAGCCGCCGTCCGGCGTCAGCGTCGTGCCGGTGATGTAACTGGCCGCGTCGGAGCATAGAAAAACGATGGCACTGGCGATCTCTTCGGGCGCGCCGGCGCGCCGGAGATGGACGTTCGGCAGCAAGCCCTGGTCGTAGACTTCGTCGCCGATGTCGGCTCGCAACCGGCGATGCATCGGCGTATCGATCACGCCCGGACAAATGAGGTTGACTCGAATGCCCTGCGGCGCCAGTTCCGCGGAGGCACTGGTGGTCAGTCCGATGAGCGCATGCTTGGATGCGACATACGCCGATCCGGTTGCGGCCCCGAGGAAGGAATTGACCGAGCCGACGTTGACGATCGCGCCCCGGTGACCTCCGGCCAGCATCGCCCTGGCCTCGTGTTTCATGCACAGGAACGCCCCCTTGAGGTTGATCCCCATGACCTGGTCCCAGTCTTCCTCCGCCAGATCGATGATCGGCGCAAATTGCCCTTCGATGCCGGCGTTGTTGACCGCGTAGTCGAGCCGGCCGAAAGTCTCGATGACATAAGAAACCATTCGCTCGACGTCTGCCGAATCGGAGACATCGGTCCTGACGGCACTGGCCGTGCCGCCGCGCGACTCGATCTGGGCGACCAGCGAATCCAGTTCCGCCTGCCGCCTCGCAGCGACAACGACCCGTGCGCCATTTGCGGCGAATTCCTCTGCGGTGGCGCGACCGATACCACTGCTCGCGCCGGTGATCAGCGCGACTCTGTCTTTCATGTCCGACATGCACTTGCTCCTTTGGCAAGTAACTCCAACCGATGCGGGGAATCCGGGCGCGAGACCGACCTTGCGGAAACTAGTGACGTCATCGACTTGTTCCGAGGTGGCTCGAAATGGACTCGCTCGCCCCAATCAATTCCTTCAGCGCCGTGGCCGCGGCGACCCGGTCGTTCGCGATCAGCTGCGCGACGTGCATGGTCGACATCCAGTAGCGCAACTCCTGCATCAGCAATGCATTGCCGGCCAGCGTGTCGACCACCGCACGCGCCGCCTCCTCGTCGACAGCCGGAGGGCAATCGAACATGCGCTGGAATCCCGAGGCGTTCGATTCGTAGCAGGAATCCCAGATATAGGCCTGGATGTCCATCGGGATGATGCCGCGTACATGCTCCCGATAGGCCGGTCGCTCGACCACGCTTGGTGCGGCGCCAAAGTGGTAGTAACGGGCGAGCGCGTTGCGGATGTCCAGGTTGCTTATCAGCTCGAGATCCCCGGCACTGCGCAACTCGTCATAGGTTGCCTGTGTGGTGATGAACTCTGCCACCTGGCTGGCCTGAAAATAGGCGAGCAGCACGTTCCAGTGCGATGTGTCGTGTGCCGTTCCCGTCTGCGCGTAACGCAGCCCCGTCTCGCCATAGCGCGAAACCTGGTCCCAGAAGCCCTTGCGGTCGGCCAGAGTGGCCAGGTCCGCATCGAGGTCCTGGCCGACCCGCTCCAGATAAGCCCTTGCCCTGCCTTCGTCCACGCGAGCTTCATTCCAGTTTGAAACCTGGATGCCGATGAACACGCCGAGGACGACGATCATGATCTCGACGGCAACCGTGGACCAATCCTGGCGGCGGAGGGCTTCGGTGAGGCGGCGCAGGATCAACGGCCGACCTCGTGCGCCGCGCCAGGGTCCAGCGCCTCGCTGATTGCGAGCAAGGCGTCGACTCGTTGCTGGTAGAACCGGATCTGCGAATCTCGCCGGGCGGCGTTGTCCACGAACTCATTGAGGAACTGCTGGTTTGCGCGCATGGCCGCGACGTCGCAGACTGACTGCCAATGGAAGCCTTCTCCGCTGAGAGAATTCCAACGGCTGGACTGGCTGCGCTCGACCCTTACGCGGTCGATCCGTAAGGTCTGCGGGTGGCGGCTGTGAAGCCGGAACAGTTCGTTGGTGATCTCTCGGTAGTGGCCGCGCGCCCGCTCGCGGAGCAGGATGTAGTCCCGTAGGCGGGCCTTGATCGAGCGATCGCGGATCAGGTCGAATCGACCGGATTCCTGCAATTCATCGAGGACAGGGATTTCGTCCGTTGGCCGCAGGTAGACGTGCGAGGACGTCACGGTATAGCACTCGTCCCCGGTCAACGGTCGCAGCGGTTCCTGGCCGAACAGCACCGGATTGAGCAAAATCACCTGCCGCGCTCGTGCTTCGTTGTCGGCCAGCTCCTCGCGCTGGATCTCGATCAGAGATTGGACCTCGATGGAAAGCCGCTCGAGGATCGTCGCTTCCTGGATTCGTTCGATGCGGTTTTCATTCCAGTTCGAAACCTGGATGCCGATGAACACGCCGACCACGACGATGAAGAAATCCAGCACGACCGCGAACCAGTTCTGGTCCCGGACATGGCGCATTACGCTTCGCAGAATCACTTCATCTCCGATGCAGCAAGTTCATGGGCTGTTCGTAACCCCCGGAGCCAGGCGTCGAAACTGTAGACGCTGGAGTCATAGTAGTCGGTCAGCAGGGACAGGCCGAGCAGGAACTCCTGGGCGTTGCATAAGGACGCGTGAGGCGCCAGCGACATGTATTCCGAGGGGTGCTGTCGCGCCAGGCGCCGGCCCGACCTTTCCAGTTGAATGGGGGCGCTGAGTTCGAGATACGGCAACAGCATTGCCCACGCCCGATCGAACTGGGGCCCGATCAGGTCGGTCGAGTCGCTCATCCCCTTGATCTCCTGATTTAGAGTGCCGACTGCGCGCGACAGCTCGGGATTTCCAAGTCGGTGAAGCGTTCCCGAATTGCCGATTTCGGCAAGTCCCGATGGCCGGATATCAGGAATACGCCAGACCAGAGTGTTGGCGATCGCGGTGGCCAATCGCCGGCGCTCCTCCATGCTCGCATCGCAATTCAGTGCGATCTCGGTGCCCAGGGCAAGCGCCTCCAGGTTGGCCGTCACGGTGTTCAGATCATCGCTTGCCTCCACCATCATCACGTCGAGCTCGTCGACGAACAGCGCCAGGGCGCGCTGGTCGCTCTCGCGCTCCAGCTTCTGCTGCTTCCAGTCGTTGGCCTGGAGGCCGATATAAACGCCGACGACGACGATGACGAAGTCGATGGCCACCGCGGCCCAGTTCTGCGTGCGTAGATGCTCGGCCACCCGACGGAAAGGCATCAACGCGTCCCCGGTCCGGATTCGGGAGCGTGGCGGACGTTCTGCATGCTGGATGCAATCGTCGCACGGAGCGATTCGATGACATCGGACTGGCGCCCCGTGACATCGGACACATAGGCGCTGAATCTACGCATGTTGTCGAGAAAATCATTCCGGAAAGCCTGGTCGCGCGACATGGCCTCGAAGTCGCAGCTGGCGTCCTCCCATTCGGCAAGCCCGGCGTCGATCAGGTCGGGGTGGGCGCGTGCGAGCATTCGACGGTCGATCTGGATGTCCGTGCGCAATTGGGACAATTCCGCGTTCGTCTGATCGAAGGAAAGTATGGCCGTCCTGATGGCATGGTCGCGGATCAAGACGATTCGACCGGTCGAGATCAGCTCCTTGATGGTCGGGGGATAGAAGATGGTCTCCGCGTAGATGTGGGAGGTCACTAGCGACGCGCAGTGTTCGCCGCCGAACGCTTCCGATCCTTGGCCGGTCTCGAAATAATCTCTCACATCAAGCATGCGTTCCAGATCACCGCGAACGCTCTCATGGCCGGCATTGGCTTGCGGTGAGATGTCGGAAAGCTCCTGCTCGAGGCGCTCGAGATAGAGCGCCTCGTTCTCGCGATCGCGCCGCGCATCGTTCCAGTTCGCTACCTGAATCCCGATGAACACGCCGACGATGACGATGACGAAATCCAGGCCAACGGCGAACCAGTTCTGATCACGGACGTGCTTCGTGATGCTGCGCAGGATCATGATTGATCCCCTGATTCCTGGACAAGGCGCGCCTCAACCCCACGCGCCCGCTCGAGCGCGTAAAGCAGCACGTCTCGGATGTCCGTCGTGATGTCCCATTTAATGGAGACGACATTCCGGAACTCCTGTGTCGATAGGGCGGCGAGGATTTCTCCGGGCACAGAGGCGGGGGGTCGGGGCACGCCGCGTCCGTCCTCCAGCAAAACCGCATAGTCCAGATTCTCGATGATGTAGGGTTGGAATATATTGACAAGTTGCAGCTCATGCGTATTCGCGACAAGCTGGATAACGGCGGTGTAAGAGTAGAAAGAGGCCAGTTCGTTCTTCAACGCCTGACTCTTGATGATTGAAAGGTCGCCGGAACCGGTGAGGTTTGAATAGGTGTCGGCAACAATCGGCGTACTTTCCATCTTGATCAACTGCTCCGCCGCTTCGTTGAGAGTCGCGACCGAGGCGTCCGGCGACTGCTTCTGCGATTGGCCAACAAGAAAAGTCATGGCGTTCGCCGTTGTTTCATAGGCGCGCACGTCCGCTTCCAGTTCGGCGATGATCTGGTTGAAATCCTCCCGTAGCGCGGCGAGATAAATCGCCTCGCGCTGTATCTCGACACGCGCCTCGTTCCAGTTCGCCACCTGGATGCCGATGAATACGCCGACGATGACGATCAGAAAATCCAGACCGACGGCAAACCAGTTCTGGTCGCGGACGTGGCGCATGACGCTGCGGAGAATCATCGACGCGGCGCCGATTGGTCGATCGATTCGTCGATCGCCTCGGCGATCCTGATCGCCTGCTCCGGCTGGATCCGGACCAGGCCGTTGCCGGTGACGCGCGCCAGGCTGGTCCAGGTATGGAGCATGGGAATCCATTCGGGATCGTGAAGGATGGTGTCGATGACAGACTGGGGAACGGCTACAAGCTCCGGCGGCCGGGGGCAGGGATCGACGTAGTATTCGAAGCGGTCGTCTTCTCTGAAACAGTGCACCCAGTAGGCATCCTGCAGCTCGATCGGTATCCGGCCGCGAATGCGTGCACGGTATTCGGGCGGAGTCTCCAGCGCCTGTGCGGCCCGATGGTTGGTCTGCAGAAGCGCTTCGACCGCCTCGATGATGCGGCGGTCGCTCGGAAGGCCGGCGCGACGCAGTTCCTCGTAGGTGGTCCAGCGGTTGGATATCTGCTGCCATTGCGAGGCGTGCATCAGGTCGGCGATCACCGGCCAGCAGTCCTCCGGGCAGATCAGTCCCGATCCCTCGAGACCCGAGAGTAGCCGGCGGGCGGCGGCAGCGCCGACCCGCAGTCCTTCTCCCACCGAGCGCGCCGCCTCGGCGTTGCGCAAGGCTTCGTCGCGAAGCTCGCCCAACAGCACGCGCTCGCGCTCCTGCTGAACGCGCGCCTCGTTCCAGTTCGCGACCTGGATCCCGATGAAAACGCCAACAATAACGATGAAGAAATCGATTGCGACGGCGAACCAGTTCTGCTCGCGAACGTGCCTGGTGACGCTGCGGAGGATCATGGCGGTCCGTCCTTCGCGTCCGGCAGACGGGATTCGACTTCCAGCCGGATCATGAGCTCGCCTGCCTGGCGTTGCAGGATGCCGGAGTAGGAATATCGTTCGATGCCGTCCGGCGCGCCCCAGTCGAACTCGCCGGTCACGATGACCGCGTCCGGAGCAAGAACCTCGAAGGCGAGATCATGCCAGTCGAAGCTGACCGGCCCGATCCATTTGTCGCGGTAGCGCGTCTGGATTTCTGCAAAGCTGCGTACATTCCGCTCGCCGTTGAAGATCACTGTCGCGCCGTCGCGATCGTAGCGCGCGGCGATTGCGGCTCGATCGTGACGGCGCAGGTCGGCAGCGTAGCTGTCCATAAACCGCTGCGCCTCGCGCTCTGCTTCGGCAAGCTTCTCGGACTCTCCTGCGGCTGCGCCTAGCCGGGATTCATCCAGGTAGCGCAGCATGAAGTTCTCGTCCAGCCCGTCGACGATCGGCCCGGCGACTTCCATCATCGGCGTTCCTTCCCAGCCGGGCTGCTGGAGCTTCCACCAGTTCCTGGCGTGCCGGCTTCCGAAATAGTATTGAGCGGTATTAAGGATGTGTTGTCGCGCCTCGGCGCGTGAGACCAGGCCGATCCTTTCCATGTTGAACATGTGGTCCCACTGCAGCATCAAGGCCACCAGGTGCGATTCGACCATGCGGATCTCGAGGTCGGTCATGGTTTCCGGCGAGCGAATGGAATTGATCCAAGCCGCACCGGCCTCGGGCGTGGCGAGGCTCAATTCGATCTGGGCCAGCAAGTCGTTTTTTCCCGACTCCATCTGGGCGCGGGTCAGATCCGCATTCTGCCGGACCTCGACGATCAGGATTATCAGGCCCAGCACCACGCCCAGGTTCGCGCCCAGCGTCAGCCAGCGGCCCAGGCGATCCGATCCCATCATCTCGAGGCCATCGCGATTTCATCGGCGCTGAGCGCGTCATCGATCCTGGCCTGAAGCTCTGCGGCTGCGACCAGGATGACGCCGTCGACGATATAGGTCGAGGTATTCATGACCGACACGGCATACACCAGGTCGCCGCGGAGCCGCTGATCGGCGATCAGCGAATTGGCGAGTTCGACCAGGTCGTTCTCGTCGGCCGGTGCCGGGCAGTCGGTCAGGATATGGCGATGCGGGGGCTCGACCTCATGACAAAGCAGAAGATGGGCATGGATGTCGGGCGGGATGATGCGCCGGACGGACATGCGGTATTCGGGAATGATCGAACTGAGGTCGATGCCCCAGGAACTCGTGTAGTAGAGCGTCGCGCGATCCCTCAGGCCCGTGTCGGCAATCAGCCCCAGCTGCCCTGAACTCACCATGTCGGCATAGGTGCCGTCGCGCAGGTGCAGCGGCACGGAGTTGCTGGCGTGATGGAACGCGCGCACGATCTCCCACGCGCGTGCCTGCTCGCCCGGGCGCAGTTCGGTTGCCGCCAGCGCCTCTCGGCCGAGCTTGATCTGACGGGCCCAGAGCGCCTGGCGCTGTTGCAGCATGACGATATCGTCGGATACGTCCTGGTGCAGCCGCTGCAGATAGCTGTCGGCGTTCGCCGCCTCGACCCGCGCGGCATTGAAGTTCGACACCTGGATGCCGATGAACACGCCGACCACGACGATGACGAAGTCGATCGCCACGGCCGTCCAGTTCTGGTCTTGGATGTGTCGCATGACGCTGCGGAGAATCATTGCGGCGCCTCCAGTCCCAAGATCAATGCGGCTGCCTGACGATCAAGATATGCAAGTAGCGATCGAAGACTGGAGAGATTGCTCAGGCGCTGGTTCAAATAGCCCCGCAAGGCCTCCGATTCGTAGAGTCTGGCGGCCGAGCCGTCGACAAGTTCAGAGTTCTGTGGCGGCGGGCATTCAGAAAAGAAAAGTTCCGGGTTGCTGCCCGGCGCGCTCGGATTAAGATGCTCCCCGGACAGACAGTCGACCAGGGCTATGGCGACCTGGCCCTCGATCAACTGACTTGCCCTTTCGCGGTAGACGGATTTGAATGTCAGGGCGATATCAATCTCTCGCGCCGAATCTTCGTAATAATCGCGCAGCTGACGCTGTATCGCTCCGACAGCTATAAGGTCGAGATCACCGGCGTTCTTGAGTTCCTGGTAAACCTGCCCCGAGGGTGCGAAGGCCCATTCGGTGCCGGCGATCCATGCTTCTCTGACAAACCGCCACATTTCATCAACATCATCCGGAGGACTCGCGCGGAAAGCGCTGTCAACGCGCAGGGCGGCCTCGAAGACCTCGTCGTAAAACTGACGACGAACCGCAAAAGCATCCAGATCCGCGCGCAGATCGGAGACCAGTCTCTCACGTGCCGCCGATGCATCAATCTGCTTCGTCCGCGCCTTGTTCCAGTTCGCGACCTGGATCCCGATGAACACGCCGACCACGACGATCAGGAAGTCGATGCCGACGGCGAACCAGTTCTGGTCGCGGACGTGCTTCATCACGCTACGCAGGATCATGTCGCCGGTGGCCCGGGCCGCCCAGCGCGGCTTCCAACGAATAGGTGTCTTCGCCTGAATTCGGCAGGGCATCCACGTAGCTGAGGAAGTCCGCCGGGGGGACCCGGCGTTGCGATCGGTTCGTCGGCGGTACGTCAAGAGGATTCATTGCGTTCAATCACTCCGGATGCAGGTAGAACACTTTGCTCATGATCTGCCATCGTCCGTCGATCCTGACCAGCGTGAAGAAGTCTGTGAAGCGGTGCCCGGTCCAGTTGTCGAGTTCGATGCGTACCGTTGCCGCCGTGCCCTCGATATCGACCTGGATGTCACCGGCTTCGAGATCCGCAGCCGGACCGTTTTCCTGATGCCAGTCGTAGAACTGCTCGATGGGCTGGGCGAACAGGTCGGGCCCAACGTAGCCGCATATCGTCGCCAGATCATGGAAGATCGGGCGCAGCGTATCGACGCTGCCGGTCCGGCCGCCCTCGACGTAAGTCTCCATCAAGGCCTTGATCAGCCGTGAGTCGGCGCTGTGGTTGACTTCTGTCATTGCTGCTGCTCCTTGATCATTGAGATTGGATTGCGAGTGTTCGTCTGAATGTGGGCCAGGTGCCATAGGTCAGGAGGCGCCAGAGCCATTCGGCCGGGCCATAGTGGAAATGCCTGAGCCAGAAATGCGAGACGAGAACCTGGACGGCATAAACGGCGCAAGCCAGGCCGAGCAACGCCTGGATCGGCCAGAAGCCGGCCTGGCCAAAGCCTACGCCGTAAAAGACCGTCAGGCCGATCAGTGTCTGGCCCAGGTAATTGGTCAGTGCCATCCGCCCGGGTGCAGCGAGGACCTGAAGAATTCCCGACGCTCTGCGCCACAGCAGCACGAATCCGGCGGCATAGGCCAGGCCGAGCGGAATAACGGCAAAGGTGTAGGCGATGACCGCGAAAAAACCGTTGAGGGAATGCGGTCGTTGAAACCCGATCCCGCCCAGTGCCGCCAGAACGGGGCCGGTGATGGCGCCGCTCAAGCCGCCGATCACCAGCACGCCGATCAGTAGCCGCGTATCTTCCAGCAGCTCACCGCGCACGAGCCGTCGCCCGGCCCATAGCCCGAGCAGCATGATCGCAAACAGTTTCGGCCAGCGCCAGGTGTCGAAGAGATAGCCGAAGCGCAGCACCCCCAGGCCGAACGACGACTGAAGCCGATCGCCCCAGTCGCTCAGACGAAGATCCGCCATGAGGTCTTCCGCCCCCGGGGGCATCAGGGCATAGGCGACAGCGTAAAGGCCCAGGCTCTGATCGATGCCCAGCCTCCAGAACAGCGCGTAGCCGATCACCGGAACGAGGAATGAAACGCCCGCGACGACCAGAAGCGTACGGTCGGTCCACCTACGGACCGCCAGCAACGCAAAGCCGAGCAGCGCGTACGGCGTCAGGATGTCGCCAACCCAGAATACGAACAGATGAATCAGCCCGAACACGAGCAGGACGGTCGTGCGCCGCAGATAGATGCGAGTGGCCGCCGCACCGCGTCCCTCCAGCCGCTGCAATTGAAGGGCGAAGCCCAGACCGAACAGGAAGGCGAAAAGGGTATAGAACTTGCCGTCGATGATGGCCAGGTTCAGAAAATCGATCAGCTCATGAGCGTTTCCGGCCAGTGCGTTGCGTTGCTCTTCGCCAAGGAATTCCCAGCCGCTGAAGAATCGAATGTTGGCCAGGAAGATCCCGAACAACGCAAAGCCCCGCAGCGCGTCCAGTACGTGGTGCCGCTCGTTGGTCGAGATGGGGCCGGCGTTTGGTGGATGGTTCATCGGGCGACGTCCAGGAATCTACGTTGATTGCGGTTGGGCTGCGCTGCGGATGAACCGCGGCCGGGTCCCGTAAGTCAGGGCGCGCCACAGCCACTCGGCCGGGCCGAAGGCGAAGAACTTCATCCAGAAATGGCTGAACAGGATCTGCGCGGTGAAGAAGGTCACCACCAGCGGCACGAAGGTCGAAGCGCCGGCCTTGCCCGCCAATCCGAGCCCTGGGCCGACCGATGTCAGGATCAGGATGATGGCCACACTCTGGGTCAGGTAGTTGGTCAGCGCCATCTGGCCGACCGGCGCGAACGGGCGCACCAGCCAGCTCAGCGAACGGCCATGGAACAGCAGCACCATCGCGCAGATATAGCCCGCGGCGATCAGGGGCGTGGCCACCACGTGCAGGAGGATGCGCAGCAGCCCGATCTGGCCGAACAGCGCAGTTTCGGGAATTTCCTCGGTGAACAGATGAATGCTCTCCAGCAGCAGGCCGGCGAGGAGCAGCGGCCAGAGCCAGCGGCGAAACATGGGAAGATTGTCGGAGGCATTCTGAATCCAGCCCCTGCGCGCGACCCAGGCGCCCATGAAGAAGCGGCCGAGGGCGTAGAAGATCCAGCCGAGCAATCCGCCGCTCAGGAACCACGTGAGATAATCCTTGTTCATCAGCGCGATGAAGGTGAGGAAGTCTCCCGACTGCGCTGCGGCCTGGCGGGCCAGGACGCCGGCCTCGGCGGCAACAGGATCGTCGAACAGGCCCTTGATCCCGCTGGCGTCGAAAAGCCAGGTTACGAAAGGTCTTGCGAACAGAAGCAGCGTGAGACCGATCCACAGCAGCGCTCGATCCGGCAGCTTTCGGCTAAAAAAGAGGATGAAGGCGGCGATACCGTAGATGTGCAGGATGTCCCAGCCGAACAGGCACAGCAGGTGAACCCACCCGATGATCAGCAGGATGGCGGCGCGCCGAAGATAGATCGAACGGAAAGGCGCACCGCGCGCCTGCAGGCGCTCCATCTGGATCCAGAAACCAAGCCCGAACAGGAAGGCGAACAGCGTGTTGGCCTTGTCGTAAACGAACAGCTTGATCCAGAACTGAAGCCGCTCGTCGAGTGCCGCCGACGGCAGGGCGGCCAGCTGATCGGCGGTGATCAGAATATCCACGCCGCCGAACTCGTAGAGATTGATCGTCATCACGCCGAGCAGCGCGAAGCCGCGCAGAACGTCCATGACCACGTAACGGTCACGTTTCGCCGTAGGCACGAGCGCGGGCGTGTCGAGCGTCAGACTCATCGTCCAAGCCCCGGGCGCCGGTCAGAGCAATTCACTGACTGCACCCCGTATCGGTGAGACCGGCTCGTGTACCTTGCGGACTCTGAAATCGTCGAGTGACGCGCCTTCGTGCAGCGCGGCAAGCCATTCCCGGGGATCGAATTCGACGCCTACCGGGTTGGTCCCGAAGGCTGGCCCGCAGATATACGCATTGCACTCTTCGTCGCTATCGAAGGCGTTTACCTGGAATTCCATCTGGTTGCCGTCCGGGTCGGCGTAGTACATCGAGATCGTGAGTCCGTGGTGCACGCACCAGTAAGGCTTGATGCCGCGCGACTTGCAGGAAACATAGGTGTCGAAGAGATCCTTCAGCGATGGGTAGGTCCAGGCCAGGTGATCGACGCCGGTCCAGCACTTTGTTTCCGGGTCCGAACCTTCTGGATCGATCACCGAAAGATCGAGGAATGCGAAGCGATGGTGCTCGTCGTCGAAGGTCAGGAAGGCCATCGCGGGGTTCTGATGCTGAACCCTGGCCCCGAATACGGCGCCGTACCAGTCGAGCATTTCGGCCATCCGGCGGGTTCGGTAGACCACATGGGCCAGGGCTTTGGGTGCAACAGTCATAAATCTCTCTCTTTATCTATCGGAAGTGGAGTTCAATACGATGCGGTCGCGAAGAGCCGCGGATTCATTCATAAAAGAAGCGCTCCTCGACGATCCTGCCGTCGCGTACCGAGAACACGGCAATTTCGCTGTGCGGCCTGCGCCGGCCTGCATGGGCGATCAGCATGTCGGCGAACAATGCGAAGTGATCGCCGGTCACGAACGGGCCGTCGATGCTGAGGTCCTCGATGCCGTGAGTGGAGCACCAGCGCAGGTTCTTCCGGCGCACCGCGTCGATGCCGCGGCATTCCGCGTGGGTGCCGTCGGGCAGTGTGCGCGGCTCTATGCTCAAGACGTCGTCGGCCCAGTACTTCTCGCCAGCGGCGCGATAGTCGCCAGCCAGCCACAATGCCGTAAAGTCGGCGGCAACGTCGGCCGTGGTGGGCGTGGGTTCGTTCATCCCTCGGGCCGTGCTTCCAGATCGGATTCGTTGGCTGCCAACGGGGCCCGCAGACTACCCACCGACACATTCAGACTCACAGACCCACCAGTCGTGGTGCAGTGGCCTGCCACCAGTCGCTGTTCCAGAGCAGATAGATCAGCACGGAGGAAGGCAGGAAGCCGGCCAGCCAGAGGCTGTAGGCCTTGTGTACCTTCCGCGTGCGCAGCAGATCCCAGATGAACATCGGCGCCACCGCGAGCAGGATGTACAGGATCGGGCCCAGCGGGGTCTCGGGCATGGTGTTGGGCAGCCAGGCGATACGATCGAAGGCAGCCGGCAGAGGAAGCGCCACGGCAAGGAAGATCAGGCGTTTGTGCATGCCCGGGTCGGACTTGCGCAGATACAGGGCGATGCCGATGTAGATCGCGAACAGGGCTCCGACCTGAATCTGCAGCAGCATGATGTTGCGGATGATGACCATGACCTGCTGGAGCTCGGCCTGCGCTTCAGGCGGAGCCGCCTGCGTCATGCCCCAGACCTGGTGGTGAATGATCGGCACCAGAAGACAACCCACCACCACCAGAGCGGGGGCGATCACGATGCCGGCCATGCCAAGCTTCTGGTGATGCTGCTGCCTGCCGGTTGCTACCAGAATGGCCTGGGCCAGAAGCAGCAAAATAAATGCACCCATCAGTACGGCGTGCGCATGCAGCATGAAGGGGAAGGGTGGCCGCATACCGGCCTGGCTGGCGGCGATCTTCTCCAGGGAAGTAGGAATGAACCCGGTGAGCGTGATTACGACGAACCACGCCGCCATCAGCACGAAGATCCATCGATCGACGAAGCGGACCAACGCGCTAGCCGGAACGCGGCCACCCATCCGGTGGTCCAGGCTCGAGGCCGTCGTGCTCATGGCTCCTCTCCGGTGAACGGGCATGAGGCCAGCTGACTGTCTACCGTCCTGCCTGCGACTGCTCGCACAAGAGCTGAGCGATACATGGCAGTTCTCCTTGCATCTTTGCTCTAAGGGAATCCAGCTACGCTGCAAGAGACACCGCCCTTGCAGCGTAGTGGACGGCTAGGGACCCTCTGAACAACCCTGCGTGGGCGCGACGGCGCCCACGCAGGGCCATTCAGAGGTTCCCTGGTTTACTTGATCGTGATTTCCCGGAGCATGTATTCGCCCTGGATTTCACGGATTTCGTTGTACAGTTCGAGAACCTTTTCGTTGCTTGCTTCCTGATTCTCCTTGCCCCATGCTTCCATGAACGTGTTGTATCGTTCACGACTCGGGCCAGTCATTTCCGTGCTCGGAAACTTGATCACCAGCAGCAGATCGAAGGCGCCTGCAGCGACCGCCTGGTTGGCATAGATCGAATAGTCTTCTACATGCCCAAGAGACTTGGCCACTTCGTTGGCCGCAACCCAGGTCGATTTCAGGCCTTCGAGGTAGATATTCTGGGTGCCCGGATCGAGCTTGACCATCGTTATGCTCCAGGTGGCATCTGAGACTTCGAAGTCTTCCCAGACCTGGAGTTGAGCGGCCGCCGGCGCGGCAGCGCACAGGACAAACAGCAGCGAGAGCGTGGCTGCAAACGTACGTACGAGATTGGACTGTTTCATGGTGTTTCCTCTTTGGTTGTTGACTCGATCAATGTTTGATCGCGCTTTGTGGTGGTGATCTTCACTTTGACGATCGCTCGCTTTCAGAAGACGCTTTCCCTCATTCTTTCGGGCCCTTGGGTGTACTGCGGCCAACGCCCGCCGCAGCCCATGCTTCGGGCCGAGATGAGTCGAATCCGTGATCGAACCGAAAGACCGGTTTGCCGATTGTCCCGCCGACGAGTTCGAGCGGGGCCGGGTCCATCCGCCAGCTCGGGCCGTTTTGCGCACCGGAGCCTATGGTGTGGCCAGGTTCGCGAGCCGCTTACGGGAACGTTCTGTAAGCGCGCCGCGTATCGTTGCCACCGCCGCACTCTCCGAAGCGCTGCATCAGTCGAGCCGGAACGCTGTTGGCGTCGGTCTGCGCGGCCTCCCAGGCGTCGTGGGCCTTGCCGAAAGCTTCGGCATTGGCGCTGCGGCCGAGCCAGTAGATCGTTTCGAGGTTGTCGCTGAACGACGGCACGGCAATCTCCGTCTGGTAGCCGTAGGTGCTGCCCCACTCATTGAAGTCTTCGACGACTTCGAGATACTGTCCCAGCGTGCATTTCTCGTTCAGCGTGAAGCTGATCACGTCTAGATGGCCCGCCTGGGCGGCAGAGGCGGAAAGAATCAGCAGTGCTGCGAGGGTCTTCTTCATGTACTTTTCTCCCAATTCGGCTTCGGGCACCCCACGCGAAGAAAGGTCGGTGGGCGATGTGTCAGGCCATGAAGAGAATCTAATCGGAGTGTGATGCGTAGCACAATAATGCTATCGTCAATTTATCGTCATTTTTACGCCAGCCGGCGTTCCCCGGGAAGCTGAAATCAAGACCTTCCGACCATCCGCCGCGCCGATTATCGACGTCGGCAGGATGGGTTTTGCCTCGAACGTAGCGAAGACTCAGTCTTCGATCGCTCTTATCGGAATTACGAAGCTCGCGACATAATCGCGGTGCTTGTCAGTGATCGCATCCGTGATTCCGAAGTCCAGAAAAACCGCACTCGCGACGATCTTCGCGCCCATTTCACTTTCGATGGCGCCGACGGCTTCTCGGCCATCAGTGGTATTGCACCTGTAGCGCAGCGAATCGTCGGATTTCCTGACGTATACCGTCGACGGAATTCCGGCGTTCCAGAGGCCTCGCTTATTCTCCAGTACACACTCGCCGTTCGAGCCGTCGCTGAATGAGAAGGCGATGGGCGTCATGGCATCTTCGGTAAGCGTCGCGCAACCTGCAGTCATTGCCAGGGCGGCAACGGCACAAATCTTTTTCATGGGTGTTCCCTTTTTTTGGATGTAAGCGTACGTTCCATGCCGAAAGATTGGTCTTCGAGCCCGAGCTGCGAGCCTTTCGGCTCTGGATTCGTTCCGACTTGAAACTGACGTTTGCGATTTTTTTGCGAAGCTGATTCTGCGCCTGATCCGGAAGACGGATCAATGGCGTGAACGTCAATAATGCGTCATTTCTTCCATGTCCTCGCGAGCCGGGGTCCGCTTTGCAGGTATGCTCGATTTGTCAACCATTCCTAACCAGAGAGTCAGGCCAATGCCGAATCCGTTCAAGAATTTGATTCTTCTCCTGCTTGGCCTTGTGGGATTTCATCCGGGCCTCGCGATGGCGCAGACCAACGATGCGGGCGTTCTGTGCATCGACGGCATCGAGGGAGAGAGCGAGCGGCCGACCGATGTCGGCTGCGTGGACGTGCTGGCGTGGTCCTGGGGTCAGAGCAGTTCGGTCAGCGGCGTTCCGCCATCCGGAGGGATTCCTTCCGTTCAGGACTTCAGCTTCACCAAGAGCGTCGATACCGCATCGGAAGATTTCTTTCGGTTGCTGGTCACCGGAACGTCGATGAAGGGCGTCGTGAGGTACAGGCAGTATGCCGACTGCGGCACCTCCTGCCAGGCGGCTGAACCGTACCTCAGCATCAATTTTCGAGACGTCGCGGTTTCGTCCAATTCCATCGGCGGCTCGAGTGGCGGTGAGCCGGCCGAGAATGTCAGCCTTTACTTCGTCGACGTGTCCTACTGTTATCGGCCGACGGTCAACGGCGCCCTGGGCGCGGCCCAATGCTTCGCTTTCAGCCGCGACGGCGATGTCTCGATTCCGCCGTTCTGAGTTGAATGGCCCACGTCAGAGCAGGGTGCGCAGGTCGCTCCGGCTGCGATTTGTGTTGGCACTCATCCTGCTGCCGGCCCTGCTGGTGTCGTCGCAGGTCGGTGCGGCAACGTCCGAGCCCGGTGCTGCGACCCATGAACCCGTCGTGATGCTGTCGGGCGGCCAATTGACCGATCGGCGTCTTGCCGCGTTTGTGGAGATTCAGGCCGGGCACTACCTGGCATCCAGCGCGCTTCGACACGCTTGCATGAAACTGGCCGTGCGACCCGACAGCCTGCTGCTTTTCTTCCCGAACTCGCAGCGCTGCGAACAGATCACGCAGGTCGACACGCTGATGCTGCCCCAGCGCCTGCACGCCATAACCGGCCGCCGTCCGCCGCCCGATCTGTTGCGCCGCCTCCACGATCGGCCCTTCCTGGCCCTGGCCGCGGTCCCGCAGACGCAATCGTTGCGCGCGGGCGATTGCAGCTGCCCGGCCAATACCGCGCCCGAGGGAATGGTGGTCTGTCAAGTGCAGACCCGCACCACGGGGTCTCGCATCGCGCCGATCGACTATCTGGCCGCTGATGCGGACGGCGATCCGCTGTCGGGCGTGTTCACCCATCAGCGCGGCATCGACCCAATCCAGCCTGGTCTGCCCGCCCCGCTGACGTCCACTTGCACCGCCGATCCAGGCGCCTTGCTATGCACCATCACCGGCAACGCGCCGGATCAGGCGAGCGATCTGCAGCTGATGCTGGCGGTGAGTGACGGCGCTGCGACCCTGAACCTGGTTTCCCTACTGGAGGTCGCACCACGCGACGGTGGACTTGTCTTTTTCGACGGCTTCGAGACGCCGGTGTGTCCTTGAGTGATTCTTGAAGTGGGTTTTCGCGCGTTGTGCTGATGCCGGGCAAGGTCGCGTGAGTCGAGCAGTGTCCCCGGCTTTGCTCCAGCAACTCGAGGAGGCCAAAGCCCAACACAGGCGCGGCCTGTTCGGTGAAGCGCGACGCCGCTACAAGCGCATCCTGAAGCGCCACCCCGAATTGACGCAGGCGCTGCATTTTCTCGGTGTGCTGGAGCACATGGACGGCAACCACGAAGCCGGGCTGGTACTGGTGCGCAGAGCCCATGCGCGCAATCCGGAGGATTACGATATTCGCAGGAATCTCGGCAATCTCCTCAACGACATGAATCGCTGCGAGGAAGCCGAGCCGCTTTGCCGCGCGCTGGTCGCGGAACGGCCGCTCGATTCGGGCAACCACACCAATCACTGCGTCGCGTTGCGCAAGTTGGGCCGCTTCGACGAGGCGATTGCCGTCGGTCGGCGTGCTGTGGCGCTTGCGCCGGGCCAGGCCGCGGGATGGCATGCCCTGGCGAATGCACTGGGCAGCGCCGGGGCGCTGAAACAAGCCGTGCAGGCCTACGAGAAGGTCATCGCGATCGAACCCGGCTTCAGCCCGGCACACAACAGCCTTTGCCGTGCGCTGCTGCAGCTGGAACAAGCCGGGCGCCTCTCGCGCTTTCGCTTGCGCCGCACCTTGGAGGCCTATCGCCGATGGGTCCAGCGGGTTCCCGGTCATCCGACCGCCATGTTCATGCTCGAGGCGCTTGAAAGAGCCCAGGCGCCCGCCCGGATGCCCGACGCCGCCGTCAAGGCCAGCTTCGATGCATATGCGGCGGACTTCGACAAGCACATTCGATCACTGGACTACCGGGCGCCGGAATTGATCGCCGACGCGATCGCTGATCGACTTCCGGGAGCCAACAGAGACCTGGACGTGCTCGACGGAGGCTGCGGCACTGGACTGTGTTCCGGCTTTCTGCGCCCCTATGCGCGACAGCTGGTCGGCGTGGATCTATCGTCCGCCATGCTGCAGCGCGCCCGGGCGACCGGTCGTTACGATTCGCTGGTCGAAGCCGAGCTGGGCGACTTCCTGGACAAGCACGAGCAATCTTTCGACATCTGCGCTTTCGTTGACGTGCTGACCTACTTCGGCGACCTGAGCGCGATCCTGTCATCGGCAGCGCGGGCGCTCAAGCCAAACGGCCTGCTCGCGTTCACGGTAGAGAAATCAAACTGTCCCGGCAGTCACTTGCATCCAACGGGTCGTTACAGCCAGCATCCTGATCACGTACGCGCAGCACTCGCTGGCTCGGGCCTGCAAGCGGTCGAGCTAACCGAAGCAGTCATCCGCACCGAAGGAAATGCACCGGTGGACGGGCTGATCGTCTCGGCGGGCCGGTCCGGGTAATCGGCGACCAACCACCTTTGTTGATGCTGTCCGGTCGCAATACTCGGCGCCTGGCGCATCGACCCCGGGCCGTTTCGGGGGCCAGTCAGCGTTTTTGTGTTGGGGCGACTCAGCGGTTGTCAGGGGCCGGCAGCAGATCCGGCCAGCCGTATTTCTTCCAGGCGGCTACCAGGCCGACCTTCTCGGCGAACACCATGAAATCGGGATGGAGGCGAACGTTGCGGATGGGGTCGATATCGGCCCAAAGCGACATCAGGCAGTACATGTTGGCCGGGGTGATCTGCGCGCCCAGGGTCTTGAAGACCATCCCGGCATAGCCCATCCAGATGGCCGGGGCGACGATGCTGGTGTCGCTGGGATCCGGTAGGGTTGCGTGGAGATAGTCGAGCATGGTGCAGTAGACCTTCCGATGGACCGTTCGTCCGCTGCAAACGCCCCTGGCTGCCATCCGCCAGTAGGTATCGAGGGCCGGCCCGGTAAGCGGCTTGGTGCCGGCCGGCGGAAAGATCACGGTGTTCATCAACAATCTCGTCTGCCAGTATTGCTCCACCGCGAGCCTGCGATCTCCCGACGCCGCCGTGGCGACCGCGAGCCACATCGACGGCAGGCCGAGATCGACCATTCGCTGCCCTGCCATGATTGCTGCTTCGAGGTTTCCGAGGTTGAGGTGAGCGACGGAAAGCATCGCGAAGTTGCGGCCGTTGACCGGGTCCTGGTCGATCGCGGCCTCGATGTAGCGAAGCGCCTCGCGCGTTCGGCCGATGTAGAGAAGGAAAGAGCCCAGCCGCAATGCGACATCGGGATTGTCCGGCTCCAGCCGGTAGGCCTCGTAGGCCAGGTCCAGCGCGCCGACCGGATCGTTGAGCGTCCAGCGATGGATGCCCAGCATGGCGCGCGCGTGGCCCTGGTTGGGCTCGAGTTCGATCGCCCTCATCGCGCATTCGGCCATCCGCGCCGATTGCGCGGCCCGGTCGAGGCAGGGGGTATAGACGGCGGTGTAGACGTGCGCTTCAGCCAGCGCCGTCCAGCAGGCCGCAAACTTGGGGTCGATCGCCAGGGAGGCTTCCAGTAACTCCACGGCCTTGGCCAGCACGCCGTCGCCGATCGCGCGCGCGGTCAGCGCGCGGCCCTGGAGATAGAGCTCGTATGCGGCCTTGCTGGAAGTGGTTCGGCGATGCTTCGGCGCCTGCATCTGCAGCCCAAGTGTGTTGCCCAATTCGCGGCTGACAGCCCGGGCGATGTCTTCCTGAAGTCCGAATATGTTGCCGGTGTTGCCACGATAGCCTTGCGACCAACGCTCGAATCCGCTGTTGCCGTCGACCAGGCAAACATGGACACGCATCTCGTCGCTGTCGCGCTGAACCGAACCCTGGACCAGGTAGGAAACGTGAAGTGTACGGGCGATTTCCGGCAGAGGGAGTCCGGCGCCGGCGACGTTCAGCGAAGATCCGCGCCCCGCCACCAGCAACTCCGGCACCTGTCCCAGGGTCGTGATCAGTTCGTCGAAGAATCCCTGGGCGATGTGGTCTGCCGTGTGGTCAGGCGACAGGGTCTTGAACGGAAGGACGGCAATGCGGACTCTCGCGTCGGACTCGTCTGCCGCGCTTGCAGGGCGCCGAAGCCGCCAGCCATCCATAAGCCGAGCGTGTTCGCGCGCGTCTCCGCGGCCGTGTAAATCCGAAAGCGCCTCCTCGACGGCCCGCTGCAGGCGCTGCTCGACCTGAGCGCGCCGGGCGTCCAGCCATTGCTGGAACGCCTCGCCGAATTCGAGGCGCCCGAGCAGCGGACGATTCGAGATCTTCAGCAGCAATTCGCTGGCTTGCGACTTCGGGCCGCGGGCGAGCGCCGATTCCAGTTCAGCCAGGTCGGACCACACGGCCGCCGGGTTGACGGCGACGGTATCCCGGGTGACATCGAAGAAATCCGCCTGGAACGGCATCAATTGCTTTTTCAG